>Ga0247841_10003164_pt1 | contig 31072 bp, 24 predicted proteins | sample LaCruzMarch2015__2_FD_192410 | JGI IMG/M metagenome (GOLD analysis project Ga0247841, IMG submission 192410) | Freshwater microbial communities from meromictic Lake La Cruz, Castile-La Mancha, Spain - LaCruzMarch2015_18m | ecosystem: Environmental > Aquatic > Freshwater > Lake | place: Spain... | reverse complement strand
CCAGGTGCCCCTCCGGGTACACGGCCACGCCTATGCAGAAGCTTTTATAGGTGGCCAGGAAGCGCACCAGGTCCGAGGCTAAGCGGAAGTGCTGCTGGCCGTCGAAGACATCGGCCCCGTATTCCTCTGGGTCGCCACGCAGCGCCAGCACATTCTCGGTGCCCAGGTGCTGGTAGTAGTTGATGACTGGCTCCAGTTCACTCCTGCGCGGGTCGGCGCAGGTGATGTGCGGCATGACGGTCAGCCCTGTTTCGTCGCGGAACTTGCGCACTATGTGCTTGGTCTTGCCAAGCGTGTCGGTCCCTGCGTGCTGGGTGACAGAGATGAATGATGGGTTAAAGACCTTCAGCCTCTCGATACGCTGCAGCAGCCTGTCCTCGCCAACAGGCGTTTTGGGTGGAAAGAACTCGAAAGAGAGGCATTTACCCTGTCTCCTTATAATCTCACTGATCTTCATCGAATTGCCTAAAAAGTGGCCTGTTTAAGGCCAAAAACAGCGTTAATCTTACAGGCGCGGCAGTCGGAAATCAAATCAGCAGGACTGTGAACTGTACAGGATTGACAAATCATCGTGGCGGGCCATATCATGGGGGCCTCATGGATGACTCCTTAATAATTGCCAGGGTAATGGTGGAGACACAGGAGAGAGAACGGGGGGTCATTGCCCGTGAGTTGCATGACCGCTTGGGGCAGTCGCTGGCCGTGCTCAAGCTGCTGCTGGGTGACGCCATGGCCTCATCCCCGGAAAGGGCGCGCTACACGCTGGGTGAGGCTCAGTCGCTGATAACCGAGATGATGTCTCTTACGCGAGAGCTTTCCCTGGAGCTGCGCCCCAAGATGCTGGACGACCTGGGTCTGCTGCCGGCCCTGCTCTACCTGTTTGAGAGCTTCACCTCGCGCACCCATGTGGCCGTCCGCTTCGAGCACCAGGGGCTGCACAAGAAGATACCGCCCGAGACCGGCCTGGCCGCTTACCGTATCGTCAAGGAGGCGCTGGAAAACGTGGCGGCGCATTCGGGCGCGGGCGAGGCCATGGTCAGGGTATGGTCGGACCGCTGGGTGCTTTCAGCACGCATCGAGGACAGCGGTCGCGGCTTCAAGGCGGACAAAATTGCGGGCAACAGGCCGGTGGGCATCGATGGCATGCGCGGCCGCGTGCTGATCGCGAACGGCAGGTTCTCGATCAGCTCTGTTCCCGGGAAAGGCACGGTGGTCACGGCCGAACTGCCCCTGCCTGTGAGGTCGAGGAAGGTGCTGTCGGATTAAGCGATGATAAGTGTGATGCTGGCCGACGATCATCACGTGGTGCGCAAGGGAATCAAGGCCCTGCTCGAGGCCGAACCGGATATACGTGTGAGCGGTGAGGCGGGCAGCGGCTCCCAGGCCGCCCTCATGGCCGGGCAACTCAAGCCCAATGTAATGGTCGTAGACCTGATGCTGGCCGATATGAGCGGGCTGGCCGTCATCCGGCAGGTGAGAAAGAAGTCGCCCCACACTGCTGCCGTAGTGCTATCCATGTATGGCAACGATTGCTACGTGGTGGAGGCCCTGCAGGCCGGTGCCTGTTCGTACGTTCTCAAGGATTCGCCGCCGGAGGAACTGGTACGCGCCGTGCGCGAGGCATCGCTGGGGAGGCGCTACCTGGCCCCGCCGCTCTCCGACAGGGCCATAGAGGCTTACCTGCAGAGAATGGAGGATAGCCGCCTCGAGCCCTTCGATATGCTCACTTCGCGTGAACGTGAGGTGCTGCACCTGGCGGCACAGGGGTTCACCAGCTCACAGATTGCCGAGAGGCTATTCATCAGCCCGCGTACCGTTGAGGTGCACCGGGCAAGGGTTATGCAGAAGCTGGGGCTGCGCAACCGCACGGAACTTATCCACTTTGCCATCAGGCGCGGGATTATCCCGGATAAGTAGCCGTTAGCCAGGCCGGTTTTTCAACATTGGGCGTACCTTCGGATGTGTTCGTTGAGCCCCTCGCAATGGCACATGGTTACCTGTATAATCCCTTGCAGAATAGTCCGGTTAAGGAAGTGGTAAATATGAGCTGGATAATGCTTATCGCCGCCATCTGCATGGAGGTATGCGGGACCACCTGCATGAAACTCTCCGAGGGGTTCACCAGGTTGATACCCTCAATACTCATTTTCGTCTTCTACGCGGTCGCCTTCATCCTCATGACGTTTGCCGTTAAAAAGCTTGACCTCAGCCTCACCTACGCCATCTGGTCAGGGGTCGGCACCTTCCTCGTCGCCCTGATAGGCATTTTCTGGTTCAAGGAGCCACTTACCGTGCTGAAAGCCGCTTCCATGGCACTAGTCATAGCCGGCATAGTCGGACTGAACCTGGACAGGGCCAGTTAACCGGGACGACTTACTATGTATACGCAGTGCTGTGACGATGATGGACAATTTTGCCCGGACGTGTTATGATTCGAGCGTATTTGGCCCCGCATGGGAGAAAAGATTAGTTGCGCCATGAAAATAGCTGTAATAGCTGATACCCACGTTCACCGCATCAGCGATTTGCCCTCTTCTCTGATCAATGCCCTGACCAGGATGGACATGGTCGTCCATCTCGGTGATTTCCATTCCGAGGACCTGGTCAACGACCTCAAGGAGATCAGCAATTTCCGGGGAGTAGCGGGCAACCATGATTCGCACATCCCCGGTTTGCCCGATAAGGACCTGGTGGAAATCGGGGACAAGCGCGTGGGCATCATACACGGGCACGGTTGCGTCTTCCCCTTCGGCTTCAAGTGGGGGCTGCTCACGCAGTTCGAGGGCAGGATGGACGCCATCCTTTACGGCCATACCCACTCGACGCGCAATACCGTGGAGGAGGGCACGCTCTTTTTCAACCCGGGCAGCGTTTGCGGCCGCTTCCCCGCCATGCACCGCAGCTACGGCGTCCTCACGGTAGGCGAAGAGATAAGCGGCGAACTGATCACTATCGAGACCAGGCGCTACTACCACCTGGGCCGCTATGTCGAACTGGCCAGCCGGGCCGTCTCGTACTGCTGCGGGCTCAATGGCCGCCCCGACAGCTACCTGCAGTAGTTTTCCGACCCATGTTATCCTCGCTGCAGGCCAGCATTTAAATCACCTGTTCCTCAGGTCTCGGCCTTTTCTATCTTGGAAGCCCTCGACTCGTCGCGGAAATACTGGTAAAGCTTCCATATGGTGGCCGTCACCGGCAGTGCAAGTATTATGCCCCAGTAGCTTGCCAGAAAGCCGCCCACCATCATTATCACCATGGTCACCCCGGGGTCCAGCGGGAAATGCTTCTCCTGCACCATGCCCTGCAGCGCCTGGACCACCACCTGGGACACCGCCAGCACGATCAGTACCAGCAGCAGGGCCTGGGGATGGAGCGCCAGCACCATCAACAGTATTACGACGGCCGAAATGATGTAGCCGACTATGGGTATGACCTGGAGGAAGGCGGCCACGGCGCCCAGGGCCAGCGAATACTCCACCCCGACGATCATCAGCCCGACGGTGACCAGGGTACCCTCGATGGCGGCCATTATTATCATGAAGCGTATGTAGCGTCCCATCTGGTCGCCGAAGATGGTGAGCACCTTGGTGCTGTGTTTGGCCACCCTGGCCGGAAATATATCGTTGAAATATTTTCCGTACCTCTCGTAGTTGAGCAGCACGAATATGAGGAAGAAGGGGAGCATGATGAATCCGAATATGGTCGGCATGCTGGAGGGTATGACTGCTATGCTTCCCACCAGGAAGGACTTGACGAACTCGGCGATGGCGGGTCCGGCATTGGTGATGGACTGCTTGATACTGGACAACTGGTCGGCAGGCACTACTGCCTGGACATTGGTTGTCCAATCGGCCAACAGCGCCGTGGCCTTGGCAGACAGCTCGGGCGACCTGCTGATAAGGGCCGTGGCAGCGCTGACGATGGCCGCCCCGATATACGCTATGAATACGATCAGCACCAGCGTGAACACGATGAAAACTACGATCACCGATACGGCCCGCTTGCCGCTGCCCCTCTTGCCCCTGGGCGGCAGCACTCCCTCCAGCCATTTGACCAGGGGGAACAGGAGGTAGGCAAACAGTATGCCCACCAGGAAAGGCAGCAGAGCGGGCAGTGAGACCCAGCACAGCCAAAGCACCAGCGCTATACCGAGAACTATGAGTGTACCTATCCAGAACTTCCTGAAATTTGAACTTTCCGTAGCCAAATTCATACCTCCTGAACAAAACCGTGCCTTAATCATACAGTCCCATTTCCTGTATTTCAAGCAGGCAGGGAAAGCCATTTGCAAATCTTTTATGGTTGTCTCTGCTATCATCTATTCACCGGGGTGGGCCTGCATGCCGCCGGGACAGGAGGGCATATGATCAGGAGCTTCAAGGGCAAGACGCCGCAAATTCACCCCACGGCCTTCATCAGCGAGGCCGCCTACATCGTGGGCGACGTCTTCATCGGTGAGAATGCCAGTGTCTGGCCGGGCGCTGTTATCCGCGGCGACTTCGGCAGCATCAGCATAGGTAAAAACGCCGCCATCGAGGATAACTGTATTGTGCACTCCTGGGACTGCGTTATCGGGGACAACGTGCTGGTGGGCCACGGCGCAGTGATACACTGCAAGGCCATAGGTGAAGGGTCAATGGTCGGCATAAAAGCCGTGTTGCTTCAGGGCGTTGATGTCGGAGAGAAGTGCTTCATCGCAGCTGGTTCGCTGGTCACACCCAACACGAAGATACCGCCCAGGTCGCTGGTGATGGGCAGCCCGGCCAGGGTAAAAGAGGAGCTCAGCGAGGAGAAACTTTCGCAGATGATCCTTGGCAACCAGGCCTATGTCAATCTGGCCCGGGAGTACCGGCAGCACGGCCTGGGTCACCCCGGTAACATGTAACCCAACTCGCGCCGGACGCTGGGGCGTGGCATATTGACTTTGCCTACGCCCGATGTTATATTGCGATACGGTCAATTTCACACGTTGAAATGAGGCAGTTGTAAGGAGGCAGGAATGAAAAAGATCAATACCGTCCTCGGCACGGTCCCCGCCGGCGAGATGGGACCCACCCTCATGCATGAGCACATGGTGCTGGCTTACCCGGGCTGGGAACATGATGCACTGGCACTACCCCTCGACCTCAATGAGTTGGCAGGCGCCTGTGCCGGGGCCCTTGGCGAGGTCAAGAAATACGGTGTCAAGACCGTGGTGGACGCTTCGCCCTGCGACCTCTGGAGGAACATAGAGCTTGACAGGATGGTGGCGGACAAGACCGGACTTAACATCATCTGCGCCACAGGGATGTACTACGAGGCCGAGGGCATGCCGGCCTACCTCAAGTTCCGAAGCCAGGTAATGGATATCACCACCGAGCTTTACGAAACCTTCATGCACGAATTGACGGTGGGCATCGGTAAAACCGGTGTGAAAGCCGGGTTGATCAAGGTCGCCACCAGCCACGGCGTCATCACTCCCTACGAGGAAAAGATGCTCAAGGCAGCGGCCAAAGCCCAGAAGGAGACCGGTGTGCCCATACTGACGCACACACAGCAGGGCACCATGGGGTCCGAACAGGCCGCGCTGCTGACGGGCGAGGGTGTAGACCCCAAGAAAATAGTCATCGGGCACATGTGCGGCAACGCCAGCCTGGAGTACCAGATGTCGGTGATCGACAAGGGTGTATACGTCGGCTTCGACCGCTGGGGCATCGACTTCATCTTCCCCGATAACCTGCGTAAGGCCACGCTGCTGGGCCTGCTGGGATTGGGGTTCGCCGACCGCATCGTGCTCTCCCAGGACTGCAACGCCCGTATCCTGGGCCGGGCCTTCGTCATGCCCGATTTCATACAGGCACTCATAGCTAACTGGTCCTACACCCATATATTCAAGGACATCATCCCGCAGCTCAAGCAGGCAGGGGTGACCGACGCCCAGGTAGGGCAGATGCTGGTGGAGAACCCGAAGATGATATTCGGCGGGTGAAATAAATGAGCGTCATTGCGAGCAAGGTTACATGCATGGACAGATTGCTTCGTCGCTGCGCTCCTCGTAATGACAGTGGTGTGAAAGCTCGCAATGACGGGCTATTAAAATAAGAAAATAGGAGGCTACAGTGTCCGATCCGTATTCAAGCAAACCCTGGCTAAAAAACTACGATGCACACGTACCGGCCAACCTTACCTATCCCTGGATGTCCTTCATCGACATGGCCAAAAAGAGCTTCCGTGAAGTGCCCGACAGGGCGGCCATGATCTACATCGACACGGTCATCAGCTTCAAAGAACTGGACGTAATGTCCAACAGATTCGCCAATTTCCTGCTTGACAGGGGTGTTAAGCAGGGCGACGTGGTCGGTTTGAACATGCCCAATATCCCGGCCTTCCTCATCTGTTTCGTGGGTGCACAAAAAGTGGGGTGCATCACAACAGGCGTCAGTCCGCTGCTGACCGAGCACGAGTTGGAATACCAGCTCAACGACTCGGCAGCCAAGTTGCTGGTAACCTTTGATGCCAACCTGGCCCGGGTCAACGCCGTGATAGCCAAAACAAAGGTAAAAACCCTGGTGGTGGCCGGCGTTTTCGACTTCATGGTCCCGGTGGACTGGAAAGCGCCCGCCGGCGAGGTAAAAAAACAGGATGGCATAGAAGTATTCGGCCACATTGACATACTCAAGAAATATCCTGACAAAGAAGTCAATACCTGGGTGGACCGCGACTCGGATTGCATGATGCAGTATACGGGCGGAACAACCGGCCCTTCCAAGGGCGCCGTGCTGACCAACCGCAACATCTCGCACCATGTATCGCAATGGGTGGTCTGGACCGACAGCAAAATCGGCGAGGAGGTGGGTGTATCCGCCTTCCCGCTCTTCCACCAGGCCGGCCTTTTCTACGGCTTCGTCGGCCTGTCCACGGGCATGACCCAGGTCTTGATACCCAATCCCCGTGACGTTGCCTTTATCGTCACCCAGATCAAGAAGTACAGGCCTTCCGTCGTGGCCAACGTCCCCACCCTCTTCATGGAGATGATGAAGAACGAGGATTTCCAGAAGATGGACCTCTCCTTCGTCAAGTTCTATGCCAGCGGCGCCGCGCCCTTCCCGGCGGAATTGATCAAGCAGTTCTACGATATCGTGGGCGACAACAAGCTGGTCGAGGTTTATGGCATGACGGAGACCAGCCCGCTCATAACAGGCCAGCCTTTCCTGGGCAAGAAGAAGGTTGGTTCCGTGGGTATGCCCCTGCCCGATACCGATGTCAAGCTGGTTGACCCGGCAACCGGGGAACTTGCCAAGCCGGGGGAGCCGGGCGAGCTGTGCGCCCGCGGGCCGCAGATCATGAAGGGCTACCATAAGAAACCTGAAGAGACGGCCAACTCAATCCGCGAGGGATACATGCACACGGGGGACGTCGCAACCATGGACGAGGACGGTTTCTTCTTCATCGTCGACCGTCTCAAGGACATGGTGAGTGTCAGCGGCATGAAGGTATTCACACGCGAACTGGACGAGGTCATCGCCCAGCACCCGGATGTTGCCATGTGCGCATCGGTGGGCGTGCCCGACCCCGAACGCGACTTCACCGAGATAGTGGCCTCAGCCATCGTTCTCAAACCGGGCATCGAGCCCAACGACGCAGCCAAAAAGTCGATAACCAACTTCATGCGCGAGAGGGTCGCACCCTACAAGGTACCCAAACAGATCATATTCATGGATTCACTCCCCTTGAGCGCGGTGGGCAAGATACTCAAGCGCGAACTGCGCGAGATGCTCAAGCCCAAAGCATAGGGCATAGCCCCGGCAGGGTTGTTGGCCTGCCCGCTTTAGTACTATACTGGTGCCTGTATTATGACAGATACAGGCACCAGTCATATAAGGGCGCGCTGGAGCGTGGCCACCAAGCTGCTGGCGTCCTTCCTGCTGCTGACTGTCCTGTCGTTCGCCATCATCGGTTACTTAGCGGTGAGCACCCTCAACGAAATAGGTGTCTTTGCCGCGGAGAGCAGCAAGAAACTGGGTTACGACGCTGCAAATGACAGCACGCTGGCGCTGCAGGCTTTAGGCGAAGCCTCCATAAGGCAGAAGGGCACGGACGTCTCACGCCAGGTGGAGATATACATGAAGGGCCACCCGGGCGCCTTTTCAGGCGCGCTGGACAAAGACGCCGAGTTAGCAGCCATCGCCGTGCAGCCCGTGGGCAGGACCGGCTACACCGCCCTGTATGAAAAACACACCGGCATCATGAGGCTGCACCCCAACCCGGCGCTGGTCAATTTCGACATGCATGGACTCAAGGACCAGTTGCCCTCCATGTGGAAGATATATGATGCCAGCATCGACGGCTCCATCGCCTTCGGCTATTACGACTGGGCGGAACCCGACGGCAGCATCAGGCAAAAGTTCATGTACATGCTGCCGGTTGAAGGCTACGACTACATGGTTGCGGCCACCACCTACATCGACGAGTTCACCGAGACCGTCGAAGCCACCCGCGCGGCCATAGACATGGAAACCGCCTATGCATCCGATTATATACAGAAGAAAATCCAGGGCATGTTGCTCATATTCATCATCTCCTTCTCACTCGTCCTGCTGCTGGCCGCACTGATGATCGTGGTCATCGCCAGGAAGATCACCAACCCCCTGCGCAAGCTGTCGTACGGCGCCGGCATTATCGGCGCGGGCAACCTGGATTACAGGGTAGAGGTCAGGACCGGTGACGAACTGGAAAGCCTGGCCGACTCATTCAACAGGATGGCCTCCGACCTCAAGGATCACACGCAGGAGCTGTTACGCACCAGCGCCGAGAAGGAGCGCATCGCCAAAGAACTTGATATCGCGCGCAACATACAGCAGAGCTTCCTGCCCGAGTTCCCGCCCCTCATCGAGGGCATCGAGATAGCCGCCATGAACCTCCCGGCCAGGGAGGTGGGCGGCGACTTTTACGACTTCATACCCATCGGAGAAGACAAGTGGGGACTGGTCATAGCCGACGTTTCCGGCAAAGGTGTGCCGGCCGCGCTCTTCATGGCGCTCTCGCGCACGCTGGTACGGGCCAACGCCGTGGGCGACATCAGCGTAGTGGAGACCATCCGCCGGGCCAACGACCTCATCGCCGAGCACGAACGTTCCAGCATGTTCGTCACCCTTTTCTACGGTGTGCTCGATCCAGTTAAGATGACGCTCACCTACGTCAGCGCCGGGCACAATCCATCCCTCATGCTCAAGAGCGGCAGCAGCGACGTGGTGCTGATGAGGGCCGAGGGCATCGCCCTGGGCGTGCTGCGCGACATCAAGCTCGAGGTCAAGGAGATAGCCCTGGACAGCGGCGACGTGGTATTGCTCTATACCGATGGCGTTACCGAGGCCATCAACGGCGCCGAGGAGCAGTTCGGCGTGCAGCGACTGAGCGACCTTTCACAGCAGTCGGTCAACCTGCATGCCGACGAGATAATCAAGCGCATCGAGCAGACCGTGGTCGAATTCAGCGAAGGACAGCCCCAGTTTGACGACTTTACACTGATGGTGCTGAAAATCCTCTGAACCAGGAGGCCAGTTGCCCTTCTTTAGGCACATGGTTAACAAGCGATGATAAAAGGGAAGACGCTGATCCGCCTCGCATGTATATTGACGGCACTGGCAGCAACCATTTGTGCCTGCTCCCAGCAGCCGCAGGCCCGTCCCGCCTCCTTCCAGGTCGTATCACTGGGGGTGACCCCCGGCGAGGTGCTGGCCGGGGAGGACGCCACGGTCAGCGCGCAGGTGGCCAACACGGGCGGACTGGCCGGCAACTACACTGCCGAACTGATCATGAACGGTGAGCAGGTGGCGGAAAAGACCATCACTATACTGCCGGATAAGATCACCAAGATCACCTTCACCATCTCGCGGGACGATCCAGGCACCTATAAAATCCAGCTGGGCAGCGCCACCGCAACCCTGGATGTTAAGGCTGTTGAAATGAGGGAGGTGGAGCTCAAGTACGACAACGGCGTGCCGCAGGGAACCCTCTGGGCCGGTTACAACAACGGCTTCATTATCAGCTTCACACCGCCGGCCAAACCCTTCATATTAAACAAAGTCAGCATCTGCTGCGGCATCTACGGCGTGGCCTGGGAGGGCAAGACCTTCGATCTCTACGTCCTGGACCCCTTTAATACACCCCTCTTCAGCAAGACCTACGCCATTGCCAAGATCCCCGTCAAGGGCGCCTTCCCCTACCGCCCGCCGTCCTGGGTGGAATTCGACATATCCCCGCTCAACATAGAGGACGATTTCCAGGTTTATTTTTTCACGGGGACCGGCATGCACAAGGGCATACAGGTGGGCGTGGATGACAGTGTCGTCAACGAGCACTCCGACCTGGCCGGCGGGCGGCCGCCCAACCTTGCGCCCGTGGCCATCGACACCTTCTACAACTCGACCTTCTGGTACAGCGACCGCAGCAAGGTCAACTGGATGATACGGGCAAGCGGACTGGCACGCATGCCGGTGGAATAGGGGCCGCTGCCGCCCGCGTTGTATTGTGGTGCGGCGGGTATCGTGTTAGAATTTTGCAAATTTCCCACACAGGAGGTAGCCGAAATGAAGACCTGGGTCATCGTGGTGCTGTGCATCGTGGGTGTGATCGTGGTGCTGGGGGCGGTCATCGCCGTCAAGGCTGCTACATTTTCGTCCAAGCAACTGCCCGCCGGCAGCAAGGTAACGTATAACGTAGACAAGACCCAGGCGGCGCAGCGCCTGGCAGACTCTATCCAGTACAAGACAATTTTCAACGAGGACAAATCCAAGGTTGACTACTCGCAGTTCGCCAAGCAGCAGGAATACCTGGCTAAGACTTTCCCGCTTGTATTTTCGAAGCTGGATAAAAAGGTTATCAACGACTACGGCCTGCTCTTCACCTGCAAGGGCAGCGACCCCCAGAAGAAGCCCATACTGCTGCTGGCCCACCAGGACGTGGTCCCGGCCTCTGAAGAGGGCTGGAAATATCCGCCCTTCTCGGGCACAATCGCCGACGGCTACGTCTGGGGCCGCGGCACGCTGGACGACAAGAGCACTTTGCTGAGCATGCTGGAAGCCTTTGAGTACCTGCTGCAGCAGGGATACCAGCCTACCCGTACCGTGATGCTGGCCTCGGGATTCGACGAGGAGGTTTCGGGGAAAGAGGGCGCCGCCAAGATCGCTCAGTACCTCAAAGACAACGGACAGGATTTCGAGATGATAACGGACGAGGGCTACCTGGTCGTCAGCGGGGCAATACCGGGCATCAAGGTCCCGGTAGCACTGGTCGGTACCTCTGAGAAAGGATACCTCACTCTTGAACTCGCGGCCGAGTCCCAGGGCGGGCACAGCGCCATGCCGCCGCGCCAGACGACGGCCGGCATCATCGCCGCCGCAGTGGACAAGCTGGAGAAGAACCCGTTCCCCGGCAAGTTCAGCAACGCTCCTGCGGGACAGATGTTTGAGTACCTGGGTCCGGAGATGTCGACCCTGTATAAGACGATCTTTGCCAACACGTGGCTTTTGGATGGGGTCATCCAGGGTATCCTGGCCGGGTCGCCGCCCACCGACGCTACGCTGAGGACAACCACCGCACCCACCGTGCTGCAGGGGAGCGACCGTGAAAACGTCCTTCCCAAGAGGTCCTCGGCCCTGGTCAACTTCCGCCTCTTCCCGGGGGACACCGTCGAATCCGTGCAGCAGAGGGTAATCAAGGTGATAGACGACCCGCGCGTCACTGTCAAGGTATACGGCGATGCCACGGAGGCATCACCCATATCAGGGACAGATACGGCCGCCTTCAAGGCCTTCAGCCAGACAATAAGGGACATCTTCCCCGAGTCCGTGGTTGCCCCTGCGATGGCGAACAGCGCCTCTGACGCAACGCGCTACACCGGCCTCTCGCCCAACGTCCTGCGCTTCCTGCCGCAAAGGTTGAACAGCGATGAAGTTGTGCTCATCCACGGCACCAACGAGCGTATCCCCGTTGATAACTACGGCGAGATGATCGATTTCTACATCCAGCTGATCAAGAATTTCGACAAGTGAACTGACGGCGGGCTCTCTCGTCATTGCGAGCGAAGCGAAGCAATCCTATAGCCACCCGCATCGTGTCAGGATTGCTTCGTCGCTGTGCTCCTTGCAATGACGTGCATAAATGACTACTGCATCCGGCCGAGTTGACGGATAATCTCGTCTTTGTGCTCGGCCACGTATGCGCAGCCAGGTTCGCCGCCGCATTTGCGGCACTGCAGGTCGTAGGCGGAGTTGATTGTTCCGCAGGAGTAGCACGAGTAGTGCTCCAGCATCTCGGCATACCACTCCTCAGGGCCTGCCTGCCGGATGCGGTCGAGCGATTTCCACAGCTCGATCCTGTGCGGCATGGCGCACTGGAAATCTTTCAACTCCTGGCAGGGATAGTCCGGGCAGCTGCCGCAAAACTCGACGCCCTTCTGCTCAGCGCATTTGACCATCGCGCACTGCTCGCGGCAGAAAAATGATCGCAGCTCTGACCGGCATCCCCCGCACTGCATGTCCTCAACCGGCAGTTTCAGTACCCCGGCCAGCATCTCCAGGCGCTGCGGGTCCTCCTGCGTGCCGATATACAGGGTGCAGGAAGGACAGAACAGGCCGCACACAGCGGCCATCTTTTTATCGTACTTACCAGTGCTCTTAGTCATGGTTAACTCCTTTGCGATTTTTATTCACTGTCATTGCGAGCGAAGCGCGGCAATCTGTCCCGGTCAGTTAGATTGCTTCGTCGCTACGCTCCTCGCAAAGACAGGTTAAAAGGCGTTCCTCGAAATGACGCGATTACACTACTGCTTTTGAGATTGGAGGTCGGCGTCCGATTGCGCTTTGAGCGCCTGAACCAGCGGCATGAGCTCGCTGTTCACGGACATCTGCGTGTGCAACTGCGTGGTGGTGGGCGACTCCAGTGCGTCAGACAGCACGATGCCGTCCATGCGCTCCGGCCTGATGCCCAGCAATGTCAGTGCCGTGGGCGCTATGTCCACCAGCCGTGCCGGGCTCTCCGAGACGAAGCCCTTCCTGGCCCCCGGGCCAGATATAATGAGGATATTGTTCTGCTGCAGCCATGAGATGGAGTCGTGCTGGCCGTAGAAAGGCTTGCAGTCGAACATCGTCCAGTTGACATGGCAATTCTCCACGGGCATCAGCTCTATATCTGGACTGGTCACGCCCGCGTAAGTGTCAAGCAGGTAGCGGTAGCATTTGTCCAGACTCGCATCAACCCTGGCTGCGGTCGCTTTTGTCGGGACATAGCTGTAATTACCGTCGGGTGACTGCACCCTGTAGTAGGCCCCGAAAAGTCCGGGGATGCCGGCGTCCGTGATTTTCTCGGCCACCTGCGCTGCCTGTGCCTGGTCCAGCAGGTAAACGTGCGTGCCCACATTGGAGAAATTCCCGGACTCCACTATCAGTTTATCGAGCACAGCCTGCTCGATCTTCGTGCCAAATGGGGTCATGGCATGGTCCGAGGTGATGACCCACACCGTGTCATCGTATTTCCCCGCTTTTTTATAGGCGTCCACGATGCGCCCGACCTGTGCGTCGGCGTTGGCTATGACCTCTGCCATCCTGGCCGGGTCGTTGATGCCGCCGGTCGCGTGACCGGCATCGTCGACCGCCGGCAGGTTGATCAGCAATACCTGCGGGGCGGTCTTCCCGATCATTTGCAGTGCCACATCGGTCGCCCAGGTGTCGGTGTCGCGCTCGTCCTTCACCTCCCTCACCAGGGACGGGTCGTTCATGATGTAGTCGGGCGGCAGCATCCCCGAAACCCCTGCCGGCTTGAGGCTGTGTACATTGTTGTAGCCCACGGGCGCCACCCCTTTGGCCTCGGCGAACACGGTGTAGTCAGCGCTGTCCGCCGCCAGGCCGGCGCAGGCATACCATTTGTCGCAACTGATGGCGGCCACCTTCGCACCCGGGTTGGCCTTTTTATAGAGTGACCCGATGCTGGTGACACCCGATTCTTTAATATAACTGTTGAAGAACCCCGAGGCGACATTCTCGAAGTTGGTGATGAAGTTGCCCTCGATGGTCTTGCGCACCATATTTTTCTGGTACCAATCGCCCAGGGCATACCAGCCCGTCAGCTTTATCAAGTCCATCACCTTCATCGTGATGCCATACTTGAATTCCCAGTCTGCGGGCAATACCCGCAGGTCCCTCCAGTTGAAGCTGATGATTTTCGTATTTTTACCAAACGACCCGGTGGACATGCTGGTCTGCCCGGGCGGCGTGTCGTTGCTCACCTGCCCCACCCAGGAACCGGAGTAGGAGGTGCCGGCCGCCCTGAGCGCATCGATGTTGGGAGTGGGCGCGAGGGCCAGGTAGTCGGGCCGGCAGGAATCGATGCTGATCAGCACCAGGTATTTGGCAGGCGGTGGCGCCACTTCATCAGCTTTGACAATATTTGCCGGCAGACCTGTGATGAACGAGGCCGCCAGCAGCAGAGCGAAAAGGGAACGCGTGAACCTGTTGCTCAAAATCAATAATCTCATCTCCTGTCTTTACCCTCCTGCTATAATGATACCAGTACAAATTGAGCAAAACCAGACAGGAGGTTGAAATGCATCTGCCCGGTATGCTGGAGGCCAGGGCCTCATCGATCGGTAACAAGCCCGCCTTCATATTTAAAGACCAACCCGTAACATACAGCCAGCTGCTGGCGAGGGCACAGAGGTTTGCACATGCCCTGCAAAAGCTCGGGGTCAGGCCGGATGACAAGGTCGCCATCATGCTTAACAACTGCCCGGAGTTCATCGTGACCTATTTCGCCTGCGCCTACATAGGTGCGGTGGCCGTGCCGGTCAACATCTTTTACAAGGAGCGCGAGCTTGAATACCTGCTGCGGGACAGCGACTCGGTGGCCCTGGTGGCTAACCCGGCCTTCGCCGAGCACTTCAGTAAAATCGAAAATAAGCCTCATCTTTTCAGGCACCTGGTGGTGAACGGCACCTACCGCGAGGGGCTGGAATTTTCCAAACTCGAGGCGGACGCCCCCTTGTCCCCTTTCAATGCGCTCTGCGCCGAAGACAGTGTTGTCGAGATACTATACACTTCAGGCACCACCGGCCAGCCCAAGGGAACCATGCTGACGCATGCCAACCTCTTCTTCCACGCCGATGTGATCGTCAACCTGCTCAAACTGGGGGACAGTGACCGCGCACTCATGGTGGTGCCGGCCTTCCACGGCTTCGGCATTACCGTGATTCTCTGCTCGCTGGTGACCGGCTCGTCATTCGTGCTGCTCGATCCCTTCAACCCGGTCGAGATATTCGAGCAAATCGAAAAACACAAGATTACTTTTATCCCCATGGTAGTGGCCATGTACTTCATGCTGATCAACCATGCTGACCGCGGCAAGTATGACCTCTCGTCGCTGCGCATCGGCATCTCGGGTGCTTCGGCCATGCCTGCCCAGCTCATGAAGGACTCCTCCAGCGCGCTCAATATAAAGATACTCGAGGCCTGGGGCCTGACCGAGTGCTCGGCCTCCGCCACCATGCAGCGCGCGGACCTTACCTACAAGGAGGGAAGCGTGGGCCTGGCCTACCCGGGAGTCAAGGTGGGAGTCATGGACGAGTCTGGCAAGCTGTTGGGGGCAGGCGAGGTGGGTGAACTGGTCATCCAGGGTCCGCTGGTGATGAAAGGCTACTACAAGAAGCCGCAGGAGACGGCCGAGGCGCTGCGTGGCGGATGGCTGCACACGGGAGACATGGGATACTACGATAAGGACGGCTACTTCTTCATGGTCGACCGCAAGAAGGAGCTGATAAATGTGGGCGGCGAGAAGGTATTCCCGCGCGAGGTGGAAGAACTGATGTACAAGCACCCCGCCGTGGCCGACGCCGTGCTGATACCACAGAAGGATGAGAAGCTAGGCGAAATACCGGTCGCCATCGTGGTACCAAGGGCCGGCGCCACGCTGTCGGAAAAGGATATGCAGGACTTTTTAAGCGATAAAATGGCGCGCTTCAAGGTCCCGCGCAGGGTATATATCGTACAGCAGGTGCCGCGTAGCCCGGTGGGGAAGATTCTCAAGAAGGAGCTGGTTAAAATGCTGGAGGCCGGCACACTGGACCCCGCATCACTTTAACAGCTGCCCAACGCTAATTTTATCGCTGTTGGCCGGCAGGCTAATGAGCAGGCCGTCCTCTCCGATCGTGATGGGCCCGCTGTAGTATTTGCCTGCATCGCCGAGGTACATATTGTTCAGCAGCGGGTTGGGTATGGGTGGTGTGATATGGTACAGGACCAGCTGTTTGACCCCGGCCGCGGCGGCGGTCCTGGCGGCGTCCTCAGGGGAGGAATGATAGCCGGGGATATCCTCCGTAATTTTAACCAGCGAGGGGATGGTTGATGATCCCGCCTGGTCATGTATCACCCTGACCATAGCCGGCTGCAAGGCGGACTGGAAAAGGATGTCGCTGCCCTGCGCCTGTTTTTGCAGGGACGCGCACGGCAGGGTATCCCCGCTGATAACCAGCGACCTGCCTTTGTAGTCAAAGCGGTAGCCCACCGCGGGCGAAACCGGGGCATGGCTGACTTTGAAGGCGGTGACCTTGAGGCCCCCGTCATCTATCACAACAACCGATGCGTCATCATCTGGAGTCAAGCTGAACGGCCGCGCCGTGCCTCCCGCCCCGGACGGCGGGACCGTAGCTTCACCGTGGTGAGCCACCCTGTACGCGTCATCAAGCTTGTAGGCCAGGTTAAACCCCTCAACCACGCCCTCTACCCCCTGGGGACCTATAACGTCCAGGGGCACGGCACTGGAGCCGCCTACCCAGCGCTGCATCATGATCTCACCCAGGTCGGCGATGTGATCGGAATGAAAATGCGTCAGCAGGACCGCGTCCACCTTGCCCATCTGAAATCCCATCAGCGCGACGTTCCTGGCTGCCCCCTGCCCGGCATCCACAATATACAGGCGGCCGCCGGCCAATACGACAACGCAGGGGCCGGCCCGCTTAATATCGGGGAAAGGCCCACCGCTGCCGGCCAGCCCGGCATACAGCCCGTCGTCCCACTTAGCGGACTGGTTGATTAAGCGCTGCTTTACGGTATTGGTCGCCAGCTCCGTCAGTATCGGCTTAGAAAATATTACGGCCGCCAGCGCCGCAACTACTACGACAACGGCCACTATTATGATCGCAGTGACTATTATTTTCTTTTTCATCATCTCTCCGCCATTACTACGTCGCTGATCCTGGCGCTATCCGCGGCATAGTATTTTGTCATTAGAAGCGTGGTCACTATGGACAATGCAGCCACAGGTATGGTCCAGAACAGGCCGTTAATTATCCCCTGCGCCCCGCCGCCGGTGGCATCCGATACAATCCCCACGAATACCGGCCCCAGCACGCCACCTCCTAACTGAGCTATGGCCAGCATAATGCCGACCGCAACGGCGCGCACCGGCACAGGTATCACATCGTGCACCAGCACATTCATTACGGGGGCCCAGCACGCCAGTATCAGCGTAGCCGCTATATACAGGGGTACCCATGCCTGGAATGGCACCTTGCCTACGACGAGTAGGGCAGATAGAACGGCCAGCAGTCCAAAGAAAACGGCCACCACCAAAAAGAGGGGCCTGCCGATTTTGCTGCGCATCTGCCAGCGGTCTGCCAGGAACCCGCCTAAAGGGGCAAACAAATTTATGAGCATGACTGCACCCATGGCTGTCCCCACGGTCAGCGGATTCATATCATAGACACGCAAGAGCGCCGTAGGCATCCACGCCTGTTGAGCAAATATCATGAAGTACAGGAGGGTTGTGGTGATAATGAAAAGCCAGTAGGATTTGATCTTAAACAGTTCACCCCACTGGCTGAAATATGACCTGCTCAGGGTCGCCTCCCCCTCCTGTTTTGCCGCCCTGTAGTCAGGCAGGAAAAACGCGATGACCGCCAGGATGACGCCGGGGATGCCGAAGACAAAAAAGGCCGCGCGCCAATCACCTGTGGCGTTCAGTAGGGCACCTCCAACGAACAGGCCGAGCGCTACGCCCAGGGGCATGCACATCATAAATATGGCCATGATGCGTGTCCTGATCTGCTTGGGAAAGGTAAGCCCCAGCCAGGTCTGCCCGGCAGGCTGATATCCTGCTTCGCCTGTGCCTACCATGAACCTGGCCAGCAGCAGTTGCCACAACTGGGTGGCAAGGCCAGTTACGATGGTAAACACACTCCAGATAAGGGCCATGCCCATAATCACCTTGCGGCGCGCAAACCTGTCGGCCAGCACCGCGGACGGGATGAGGAAGAGGGCGACGCCTACCTGCAAAAGCGACGGCAGCATGCCGGCCTGGGCATCGGTCAGGTTGAAAGCGGTCTTGATCGCCTGGAGCGATATGGCCAAAATGGAACGGTCGGCCCAGTCCGACAACTGCAATAAGCAGAGGACGATGAGGATGGTGATCCCCATACCCCTGCCGACCCGGTATGTTTTTTCCTGCATTTTTCCCTCCCCTATTTACCGCTCAGCGCCGACTCCATTTTGACCAGCGACTCCTTTAGATTCCTTAGGCGGTCCGCCGCGAGATTGGGGTTTTCAAACGCCTGGAAGAGGATGCTGCCCTCTGTATGCTCAGGCACCGGCCAGCTCATCATGTGGCATATGGTAGGGACCACATCCGTCAGCCCGCTGGTACGGTCCAGGCTGTAGCCTTTCTTGATACCCGGGCCGCAGAGCGCCAGCAAAGCCCTCAGTTTGCCGATACCCCATTCCGCTGTTTGAAGCTGCGGGCCGTGTTGTCCGCCGAATTCAGGGTAGACGGCATAGACCACGTCTCCGACGGCGTCACCGTGCAACCCCAGTATGCGCGCGTCCTTTTTGGTCAGCGCCAGCGCTACGGGACGTTTTCCTGTGACAGGGTCAACATAGGCATACAGCGCGTCGATAACCTGCTGCTGCACCTTCTCGTAGTCGGCCTGCTCCACGATGCCGCCGGGATCACGTCCCTTGAGGTTGATATAGATGTAAACGGTGCGCTGCGGGAAGGCTTTTGACCTCGTGATATCAGGCTTGAACAGGTTTAAAGTGGCCATTTCAAGTATTTCACGGCCGACACGGTCGCCTATAGTCTGCTTGAAAAAGCTGTGTACCTGTTCGGTGCTGTCTTCGAGTGCTTTGAGGTCACCGTCGGCGACCTGCCCTTCCATCATGCAAAGGCCATTCTTGATCAGCGGTATATAGGGATTGAAAGTCGGCCCGTCCGCCACGGCGCCGTGGTCTGAAACCAGTACTATGAGGGTGTCCTCACCCGCCGCCTCGACCAGCCTACCCAGCAGCCTGTCCTGGCTCTGCAGCATCTTGAGGTGGAAGTCCCAGGCTTTCTTATGAGACTCCTTGCCGGCGCAGGTATTTTCATCCATCTCGGTAAGGATGGAGTGGTAAACCCAATCGATGGTATGGATGTGCATATAAAACAGGTCCCACGGGTACTTCCCCATCAACTGCGTGGCAGCGTCCCCCAGCCACTGGTCGTGCAGTTCCACAAACTCGTAGTAAGTGTCCATCCCGTAGATGCCCAGCGTGAACCCGAGCAGGCCGGCCGCGAAAGTGAATATGCCCTCTTCGCTCTTGATTTCCCGTGCGACCTCGGGTGGATTGCTCCAGCCCTCGGCGGGGCAGAACGCGCTGATAGCAAGCAGGAAATCTTCGGCATCCTCCGTGAGTTGCAGCAGCTTGGCTTTAAATGAAGCCTCGATTTCCCTGCCGTCCTGTGTCTTGAATTTGTAATAAACCTTTTTGCTCCACTCACCTTTGGCCAGCGTAAATAAGGCGTCCTTTACATCCTGCGTAGGGGAGACGGTGAGCCGGTCATAACCCTTTCCCGCCGACTGCGTGGCCAGCACGTACCAAGACAACGGCGCCATCTCCTCGATGTTCTGCCTGAACATCACATCGAATTTGGCTGCGAGAGGCTCGTCACTCCCGGCCGGCAGGTTGCTCCAGCCTTCAGCCTCCTCCAGCTGGACCCTGGTTGCATGAGGGTAGATGCCATTGGAAACGATCTGGTCCATGCCCAGCAAAAGCCTGGACTCAAGGCCGGTATGCCCGTTGCGGTATTCGCCAAATCCAAGCCCGGCCCCGCTCACCATGATGCCGTTCTTCATCTTTGAAGGCCATGACCCCGGGTAATTGCAGACGATGCATTTCTTGCCCGCCGCGTCGAGCTTGTCCCAGATGTATTCAGCCTTGCAGTTCTCGCTGGAGAAGGCTTCGAAAGTGTTGGCATTGACCTGGGACGTGCCCTCCCTGTGAATGTGGAAGTCTGTCACATGGTGGGTGCCCGGCCAGGCGCCTGTAGCTATACTGGCCCAGTTGGGCGGTGTTATAGTGGGGAAGGGCGAGAGACAGTTCTGCGCCAGCACGCCTCCCTCGAAGAGCTTCTTAAAATTGGGCAGGTGCCCCTCGTCGATGTGCTTTTTAATCAGGTGCGGTTCGGCGCAGTCGAAACCTATGACCGCTACTTTGCCTGGTACTTTTGCCATGATTTACTTCTCCTTTGCATTCGAAATAAAATATTTTGACGTTACTGAGTCTTACTTGTGCGTTGATTTCCCGGGTTTGCCTCCGAATACACCGAGGAACAGTGTGGGCGCCTTTGCTTCCTTGCCAGCCAGGCCGGCCTCCGCGCAGGCCTTTTTATTCTTGCGCTGGTAAAGCCAGCCCTGCCACTCTCCTGCAGGCTCAAATCCAAAGTAGTTTTTCAACCAGAAGGCGCCACCGCTGTTCTTGAGCCTTTCCCGGCGGCTGAATGTCACCCGGTACCTGGACTTCAGTTCCCGCGCTTCTTCATAAGTATTAACGCGCGCCATCCTGCCGTCCGCCCCGGGAACCACGTAGCCGCCGGCCATCAGCATGTCATAGCGTTTTTTGGTCTCGTCGAAGTCCGCTCCACAGACGAGAGAACACTGGCCGCAGGTGAGCACATAAGGGTCATTAAGACCTGTCACTCCCATGTTTTCATGAGCTTTGACCAGCAGCCTGCGCATCTCATCTTCGCTGCCGGGCAGGTCCTCATAATCAGGTATCAGGCCTTCGACGCTAAGCTTCGGCCAGAGCATGGAATTGCCGCGGCGGATAACGTCGTAACGTGGTCCTCCGTCACCGGACGCGGGGCCTTCCCTCATCATCATCCTTCTAATAGCAACGCGGTTTTCAGGGTCGGGCCGCCGGTCTGTATATTCTGGTATCCAGTGCCGGCCCCAGTTGGTCCATTTTTTATCAGATGAGATACCGTGCAGCCCGAAGCAGGGCATGTTGCACAGGTCCAGGTTATCGCGCTTGCCCCGCGCATGCAATTCACCATTTATCAGCAAATACTCCTCTTCATCATCACGGAACATACGCAGGGTGCAGGCCTTGTCGCAAAGCTTACATGTGTGGCAGCGGCTGTCCATGGTATCACGGGCGGGCGGCAACGGGTCGGATTTCAGCGGCGCGTCTGTGACAACGGTCCCTAAGTAAACGGCGGCGCCATATTGCCGGGTGACTATATTGCCCGACAGGCCAAATGTGCCCAATCCCGCGGCCACGGCACCGAAGCGGTGAGAAAAACTTGGCCGTGTGGAAAAAATATCCGGGGAACGCCGGTAGGTGTTATTGGGGGGAACGGCCACAGCCTTGTAACCAAGGCCGCCAATGTAAGCGGCGAGCTCTTTTGAAATGCGGTGCATGCGCTGACACGATTTGAGCTGTTCAAGATTATGCGGCGCGTGAGACTTCTTGGAAAGGAAGTCGTAGATCGCAGGCACATTCATAGGCAGCGCCATAGAGAAGATGGCCCTGGCCCCTTTCAACATGTAGGTGGGGGCAAGGGACGGCGGGCCGTCGAAGCGGCCCTCCCCGGCTATGCCGGCCAGGCCTATGCCGGCTTTAAGGGCGAACTCCTTGATTTTGCCTTCAATACTCTGCATCACTTTAATTTCCCGGTGATCAAACAAATCAGGTTTGGAAGCGCCCCATAAATGCGATAAACCCGGGCAGGCTGCCATCCACCTTGATTTTGCCCTGCGTAAACGCAGCCATGGTATCCAGCATCTTGAGTGCCATCATCTTATACGTCAGTGAATCTATGGTAACCACAGCTACCGGTGACGGTGTGCCGGGCAGCGGTTGCCCCTCCGCTGTCTCCGCGACGCCGTTCCGCACCGTGACTGTAAACTGCCTGTCGAGGTCCGTGAATATGAAGCGCACGGATTCGTAAACGCCTTTTGCCTTGTCAGGGACAAGCCTCGGCTGCATATTGGTGAATATCACGTCAACCGGCAAGCCGGCCACCAGTCCGGGATGGAGTTTGCCGGGAAAATCGGGCGGTCGGGCCTGATCAAGCTCGAGAGCTGACTCCAGCAGGTAAGCCCGGCCATTGGTGTTGGACGTATTATCGGCAATCTGCCGGTAGGCCTTAGCCAGCAGGCCATTAAGTTTCCCGGACATGTCACCTGTGGCAAGTCCGCTGTCTTTTAGCTTGGCCAGGAGATGTACCGCCCACCTTGGATCGCCGTCCGTTAGGGCTTTGCCCGCCAGACCGGCTAATTTTTCAGGGCCGCCCATCATTTCCACCTCGCGCCTGGCCAATTCGTCATGGTTCAGCGGGTACAGCTTGTCAGCCCTGCCGTCAAACCAACCCTCGTTATTCGTATATATGGCCCGTGCCGACCAGCTCACCTGGCCGTACCCCTCCCACAGGTACGGCAACTGCGCGAGTTGGGGCGGCAGCTTGATATTTTCAGCGATTGTGTCGATGTCCTGGCCGGCATTGGCGCGCCTGATTACTTCATCCCTTACCCACTGTATGGCATCCCTATAGTTTCTCAGTATCTCCTCGATCCGGTCACTCCCATTCACCATCATAGTATGCGCGGGCACGAGATGATCCGGTTGAAGCCGCCTTATATCATCCAGGCTGTTTATCCAGCCGTCGGTCGGGCGGGGGCTCGTACCGCGGATTGTGTAAAGGTTGGGGAAAACGCTGTAATAGTCGTCGGCACACAGGAGTGTCTTATCCTCCGGTATCCATACAAAGAGGGTGTCGTCCGTTTCACCGGGCGCAGTGCGCAGCTCGATATCAAGGCCGCCGATCTGCATAGCCTTTATGCCCGAGAAAGTGTCGGTCGGCACAATTGTCCCGGTTTCGGCCAGCTCCTGAAGCGTATAGGACTGCAGCACGGGCCCGATGGCGGAGCACGGAACATCCTCACGTGATAAATGGTAACCAAACTGGCGGTAACCGCGTGCTTTTTCAGATGGAGCGAAGGTGCCATATTGCTTCAAGAAATTGCTGACGAAGTTTTCCTCGGCCCATACCCGGGTACCCTGTTCCATCCATTCGCTCGTTCCGCCGACATGGTCAATATGGGTATGCGTATATATAATGGCCTTGACCGGCCCGGGTGGTGCCTTTTCGGCAAACGCTCTTTTTACTGCGCGCGCAGCCGCCGGGCACTGTGACGTATCGACGATGACGTTGCCTTCCCCGGTGTGGATCAGCACCGTGTTTGCCAGGTCATATCCTATAGCCACCCAAACATGCTCGGACACCTGCTCGATACGCGGCGGCCCGATGTCGTCCCGGCAATGCTGCGCAATGCTCTCAATTGCGCCTGCACTCTTAGTTTCCTGCGAAGCAGTCTGCTGCCGGGGGCCGCAGCCTGCGCCCTGTAATAAAATTAACGCAAGTAAAAATATTGATGATATGCCGCTGATGTTTCTTTTAAACCTGTCCATTTTCTCTATACCTATACCTTAACCTTAACCTGATTCTAACCCTGGCGGCAGGGACACTATTTGCCCTTGTCCTTCTTATGCTCTTCAAACCTTTCCCTCAGGTACGGCCAGCCGGGCGTTATGCCTTCCGTCAGGCTCATGGCCATCATAGTACGCGGGGGCTGCCCAACATTCATGGCGCCACCGGTCAGGAAAAGGTTCTTATCCACCTTGAATATCAGCTCTGCAGGCATCCCCATGGCTATCTCGGTCTCATGTGCGGCCGCCACTGAATGGTCGCCGAACCCGGGAACCACGATCTGCGGGACCCCCGTGATCCAGGGAACAAACCCTCCTTTCTGGCAGGACTCGCCAAACCCGGAAAAATCGGAGGAGGGGAAATCTTTGCCGTCGTAAACCATGGCATGTATGAGATGCATCAGGTTGAGGCTGTTGCCATAGACCGTGACTGTATCTGGTATCAGTTTGGCCTCGTGAAGGGGGGCACACACGAAACCCGTGTAACCTTTCATTTTCTGCGGGTAGTTCTTGCCCCAGCGCTTGACGTACAGGTTCCAGACCCCTTTCTCCGCCTCCAGGTCCTTGTGCCAGCCCTGCAGTATCTGGCTGTGGATGATCTCATCCGGGGTGGCCTCTTCCCACATATGCCAGGCAGTTGTGGCAGTGCAAAAACAGTCTTTACCGGTCATGGCTATGGAGAAACCGAACCTCCTGGCATATGTGAAGGCCTGGCACAGGCTGGCCTGCTGTCCCATTGCGCTGGGCCTGATGCTCCCATCGGGTATCTCCGCTTCGCTCTTGATATACGTGATACCTATAGGATAAGTGGCAAGGTGCAATTTATCGTATACACTTTTGCCTGCCTCCCTGTATTCTTCCAGCGTTCTCATCGTCTAACCCCCATTATTATTATTTTTACTGATCAGCGCTTGCTGGAGCATGCGCACCGCGGTATCTTCGTACCTGGATATATCTAGGTCTCTCCACAGCAGGCACAATTTGGAAATCCACTGGACGAACCCGCCGGTTAACTCAGATGCTATGACAGGGTCGTAATTCTGAATTTCACCACTGGCAACCCTCTCGCGGAAAAAACGCCGCAGGATCTTTTGTCCCCCGGGGTTCTCTATAGCCGCGCCACCGGCGGCCAGTCCCAGGCGCAGGTCAAGCAGCTTTAATAAATCACGCTCCCTGGAGGCTACAGCCAGTCCCGCATGCACCGCGTCTTTTATAGCTGCACGGGGGTCGGGGTTTTGCAACGCCAAGAGCAGGGCTTCGGCAATCATCTCCTGGTAACGGTCACACAGCGCATCAAGCATGGCCTGCTTGGATTCAAAGTACAGGTAAACTGTCCCCTTGGCCACCCCGGCACGCTGGGCAATCTCGGACACGTGTGCCTTCCCATAGCCGCTTTGCCTGAATACTTCACGCGCAGCCTTGAGAATATCCTCGCGCCTGTTGGGATCAGCTATCTTAGACATAGCCGCTCACCGCACCCGCTTGATGCTGGCTTCCACTTCTATTCCCTCACGCAACGAGTACATGGCCAGCGTATCTCGGCCGATGATTTCCAGGCATTCGTCGAGTATGGCCTGGTCAGTATCGCCGATATCCACCTCAATTTCTACCTGGATTTCATTGATGCGTGTCCTTAAAACTGAATCCTTCTCTTTCTGTGAGGCTGACTTCCCGGTCAGGGACCTGATCTCCGCTCCGCGCTTTATAAGATCAGAGGCCAGCGTGGTGCACACGCAGCAGAGGGCAGCAGCATTTAATATCCGGTTGGCCCAATGCTTGCGTCCCTCGGCTGAAAGGTCCTGGTTATTGACATGGAATACGGGCACGCCCTCGGGTGTCATGGTGAAGAGATGGCCGTTACCGCCATCCCTGCGGTATTCAACTACACAATCTGTTAACTCCATCAGGCCTCCTTGGTTATCTCATTTTGCCGGTTCAGGCACATTCATGCTTGTCCCAGGGTTGGCGCTCTCCGCGCTGCAGTGCCGTCTCCATCCTGGCCAACCCCGCTCTCAGTTTGGCAACCTCGTCGGATTTAAAGTCGGGGTTCCTGAACACCTGGTAGAGCACTGCACCCTCAACCGTTGGGGAAATAGGCAGGTCCATCAGGTAACAGACTGTGGGCACAATATCCACTAGGTTGCAGGTCCGCTGAAGGCGGAAGCCCTTCTTGATGCCCGGCCCTGTAAAGGTCAACAATGCCCGCAGGTTGCCTAATCCCCATTCCGCCGCCGGCAGTATATTGCCGTGCTGCCCGGTAAACCAGGGATAAAAAGCGTAAACGACATCGCCGATGTGGTCCCCGTAAAGCCCCAGTATGCGGGCATCTTCCTTGGCAAGCGCCATCGCAATAGGACGCTTCCCCGTGGCGGGGTCAACATATGTGAGCATGGCATCGATTATCTCCTGCTGCACCTTGTGGTAATCTTTGGGGTCAACTATGCCCCCGGGATCCCGCCCTTTGAGGTTGATATAGACATACAGGCTGCGCTGCGGGATGCATTTGGAGTTGGCCAGGTCGGGCAATACGAACGCCTGTTTCAATTCTTCAATCAATGTCCTGGCCTGGTCACGGGCTTTGATGTCAGCCATGTTGCTGAAATCGACCTGCTTTTCGGCGAGTTTGGCCAGGCCCCTGGGGATCAGTATCTTATATATGTCGATGTTGGGGCCATCCGGCACGGCCCCGTGGTCGGAGACAAGTATAATAAGCGTATCCTTGTCCATGACCTCCATCATCTGCGCGATCATCTTATCCTGTGCCTGGTAGATTCTCAGGTGCGCAGCCCAGGCCTGGTCATACTCCTCCTTACTTTTGGCCTTATCAGGATCCATGGCCGTGAGTATCATGTGATACATCCAGTCAGGCGAATGCGCGTGCATGAAAAAAAGGTCCCATTCATGCTTGGTCATAAGCGAGCAGGCGCAGTCGCCAAGGTACTTAGTGTACAGCTCATTGATCTCCACGAATGTATCAAGGTCAAACCATTCCAGTGCGTAGCCCAGCACCCCTCCCGTACCGCCGGTAATGCCCTCTGACGAAACGAGGTCTGCCATGGCCCCGGGCGGGTTGCTCAAACCCTCCCTGGGCCCGATGGTGCTGATGTATAACCTGAAATCCTCAGCGTCGTCATTGAGCTCGATCAGCTTGCAGCGGAAGAAGCCCTCCACTATTTTGCCGCCGGCCATCTTCAATTTGGTTGTGATGACTGGGCTCCATTCTCCCACGGCCAGGGTACAGAACGCCTCGTTATAATCCCTGCCGGGCGACAAAGTTGCCCTATCGTAGCCATTATCACCGGATTGCCTGGCCAGGACATACCAGTTGACCGGTGCCAGGGGTTCATAAGCGTCGCGGAAGTCCATCTTCACTTCCATTTCCAATATGTCTGCTTCCTTCTTTGGCAGGTTACTCCAGCCTTTGGCCTCGCTGAACTTGCTTTTCATGGTGCGGGGATAGAAACCTGTGGTGATCAGCATATCGGCACAGATCGAATTGCGCGAGGCCATGCCGCCGTTGGTGTCGCGGTACTCCCCCAGGGACAACCCCCTGCCCCCGACCATGATGCCGTTCTTCATACTGGAAGGCCATGAAACAGGGTAATTGAAAACGATGCATTTTTTTCCGGCCTTATCGGCGGTGTCCCACAGGAATTCAGCCTCGGACAGCCGGCTGTCAAAGGACTGCACCACGTTGGTATTATCGGGCGAGGTGCCCGGCCTATGGCTGTGGAAATCGGTGATGCCGTGGGTCCCCGGCCAGGCGCCCGTGGCGATCGATGTCCAGTTAGGCGGGGTCACAGTGGGATAAGGGACCAGGCAGTTATCTGCAATTACCCCGCCATCCAAAAGCTTTTTAATTGCAGGCAGGTGGCCTTCCTTGACGTGTTTTTCCATGATGTGCGGCAGTGCGCAGTCAAGGCCAATTACCGCCAATTTCTTTGGTAGGTTTGCCATTTCGATTCTCCTTATGCGTTAATTATGTCCATACCTGCGGACCTAAGGGGCGTCATCTTTCTTGTCCCATGGTTGCCGCTGGGTGCGCTGCAGCGCCGTCTCCAAACGTGACAGCCCGGCTTTCAGCCTGGCAATTTCGTCCGATTTAAAGTTAAGGTTAGTGAAGGCCTGGTAGAGCACAGCACCCTCAACCGTGGAGGGCAGCGGCAAATCCATCAGGTAGCAGACTGTCGGCACCAGGTCCACTATGTTACAGGTCCTCTGCAGGCGGTAACCCTTCTTGACGCCCGGACCGGTAAAGGTCAACAGCCCTTTGAGGGAACCGATACCCCACTCTGCCGTGGGCAGTATGTTGCCATGCTGGCCGGCCACCCAGGGATAAAGGGCATAGATCACGTCGCCAACCCAGTCCCCATACAGGCCAAGTATGCGGGCATCCCGCTTTGATAAGGCCAGGGACACCGGGCGCCGGCCGGTCTTCGGATCGACGTACGTGAGTAATGCGTCGATGATTTGCTGCTGCACATTTTCGTAATCGGCGGGTTCCACTATGCCTTCGGGATCGCGTCCCTTGAGGTTGATGTAAATGTACAGTTCACGCTGAGGAAAACACTTTGATTTAGCGACATTGGGCTGCTGCGCTATGGCCCTGAATGTCTGGATTTCACCCTGGAATCGGGTGGTGGTGGTGATGGGTATGGTCAAAGCCTCAACCTGCTTCTCTTCGAGTACCGTCAGGCCCGCCGCTGTGAGCGGTTTGAAAGGATCGAAGATAACGCCGTCGGCGACAGCGCCGTGGTCAGAGACAAGTATGAACAGCGTCTCCTTGCCGCAGGCCTGCATTATCTTTGCCAGCATTTTATCCTGCGCCTGGTATATCTTGAGGTGAGCATCCCAGGCTGCCTGCTTTTTGGCCTCGTCCTTGGTCAGGCCTGGATCCATCTCCGTCAGTATCAGGTGGTAGGACCAGTCGGGCGAATGGGCGTGCATAAAAAAGAGGTCCCACTCATTACTGCTCAGCAGCGTACTCGCGGCATTGGCCAGCCACTTAGTGTAGAAATCGTTGATCTCGAGGAATGTGTCAATGTCGTACCACTCGAGCACAAAACCGAGTATGCCTCCCGCGTTCAACGTGTAGCCTTCCTCTGTTTCCAACCGGGCGGCTATCTCAGGCGGATTGCTCCAGCCCGACTTGAAACCGACCTGGGAGATATAGAAACGCAGGCTGTCAGCCTCGTCAGTGAGTTCCAGCAGCTTGCAACGGAAATCCGCCTCCCGCTCCGATCCATCCGCCAGCTTGAGTTTGGTCGTTATATTGGAGCTCCATTCTCCCACTGACAATGTGCAAAAGGCCTGATTAAAATCTTTGGTCGGCGATAAAGTGACCCGGTCATAACCGTTGCCTCCCGACTGGCGCGCCAACAGATACCAGACAGGCTGAATCAAATCCGGCTGGGCGCCGACCATAACCAGGGCAGCCTCAATTTCCAGCGGGTCCGCTTCCCCCGCAGGCAGGTTTTTCCAGCCTTCAGCGGCCTTGAAGGCGCCGCGCACAGCCCTGGGGTAGATACCGGTGGTGATCAATTGATCTAGGCAACCTTTGACGCTTGAACTCAATCCGGCTATGCCATCCCGGTTCTCGCCTACCGAAAGTCCGCTGCCCCCGACCATAATCCCATGCTTCAAATTGGACGGCCATGAGCCGGGGTAGTTGAGTACAATGCATTTCTTATCTGCCTTATCAGCCGCATCCCACAGGTATTCCGCTTTGCAGCGCTCGCTGTTGAATGCCTGCACGATATTGGCGTTGGTAGGGGTGGTCCCCGGCTTATGCACATGGAAATCGGTGATGCCATGAGTCCCCGGCCAGGCGCCTGTGGCGATGGAAGCCCAGTTGGGCGGTGTCACGGTCGGGTATGGCACCAGGCAATTATCGGCTATCACGCCGTCGTCGATAAGCTTTTTAAAGGTGGGCAGGTGGCCGTCCGCGATATGTTTCTCGATCAGGTGCGGTAATGCGCAGTCCAGCCCGATTACTGCCACTTTTACGGGTATGTTTGCCATGCTTAAATTCCCCCTTTTAAATCCGCCGTCATTATTTTGCTATTTCTCTGCATAAACAAGGTCGCTGCATTTAGCGCTGTCCGCGGGGTAGTATTTAGCCAGCATAAGGTTGGCGCCTATGGCCAGCGCAAAAATCGGGAGTGTCCAGATAAGCCCCCATTGCAGCCCGGACGCCCCGCCGCCGAGGCGGTCGGAAATGGCGCCCACTGCCACCGTGCCTAGCGTGGCGCCAAATAGCTGCATTACCAGTACGGATATGCCGAGGGCTGTCGATCTCAATCCCGGCGCTATGACGTCGTTCACAACAGTGAAACCGACCGGCAGGTTTAGCGCTATGAAGAAGGTGCCGCCTGCCAGCAACGCCAGGAACATTTCCACAGGCTGACCGATACTGAAGAAGGCAGCCGCTAAAAATATCAGGGCCAGGAAGACTGTCAGTGCCATGAACAGCGGGCGCCCGCTTTTGTTGCGCTTCTGCCAGCGGTCGGCTATTAACCCGCCCAGAGGGGCAAGAAGCAGCACCAGCGAAACCAATCCGTAGCTCCGGCCTGCCTCTGCCGCGTCCATACCGTACGCACGCATGAGGATGGCCGGTGTCCAGACCGTCACAGCCACGACGGTGGTCAGGAAGAATATGCCGGCTATGGTGGGCAAAAGGTAAGATTTACATTTGAAAATATCGGCCCAGCTTTTAAAATATTTTTTGCTCAGGACAGCCTCACCCTGTTCCCGGACCGTCCTGTAATCGGGCAGGAATAAAACAATGATGGCCAGTATTATGCCGGGGATGGCGAAGACGAAAAACGGCACGCGCCAGTCACCCGTGGCAGTCAGCAGCCAGCCTCCCGCCACCAGGCCGATGACCATGCCCAGCTGGCTGAAGGCAAAGAAGATGCCTATTATCAGGGACCTGGTCTCCTTGCGGAACGTAACTGATAGCCAGGCCTGGCCTACGGGGGAATAGCCGGCTTCGCCCGCGCCCACAAGGAACCTTGCCGCCAGCATCTGGCCCAGGTTGAGACAAAAGGCCGTGGCCAGGGTGGCCGCACTCCATATCACGGCCATCACGGCTATGACTTTGCGGCGCGCCCACCTGTCCCCAAAAATGGATGCGGGTATGGTAAGGATGGCAATGCCGGCCGTGACCATGGCAACCAGGCCGCCCGCCTGTGCGTCAGTAAGCTTGAGGTCAGATTTGACCGCCTCAAGCACCACGGTCATGATCGACCGGTCCGCGAAATTTATCAACCACAGCAGCGACAGGATTATTAACAGTGTAA
>Ga0247841_10003163_pt1 | contig 31073 bp, 26 predicted proteins | sample LaCruzMarch2015__2_FD_192410 | JGI IMG/M metagenome (GOLD analysis project Ga0247841, IMG submission 192410) | Freshwater microbial communities from meromictic Lake La Cruz, Castile-La Mancha, Spain - LaCruzMarch2015_18m | ecosystem: Environmental > Aquatic > Freshwater > Lake | place: Spain... | reverse complement strand
GTTATTCTTTTTCTCTTGTCTCTCAGAACTTCTCCGCCCTCTATCGTATGGTTTCCGTGACAGTCCGAACATCCCGCCGCAGGATTACCGTCTTTCATAATCGAACTGTGTATGCTGGTTTTATACTGCGATACAAACTTCGCCGAGCCGCGCTCTTCTCCGGGAAAGAGTTTTTCATCAAGATGACATTTCAGGCAGGACTGTGATTCAATTGAAAACTTACTGCCGATTATGTTATGAGAACCATGGCAGTCAACACAGTTAGGCGCCTTTGCGTTGCCTTCTTTAAGTACTGTCTGGTGTATGCTGTTATTGAATTCTTTCTGGTGATTCCCGTGGCATCTGCCGCAAATTTGTGTTGCGTCGTTTTTATTTATTTTTTTGACTTCGTGTCCGCCCTTATGACAGCCTTCGCAGCCGACGTTCTTTTTTGAATGAGCGCTTTTTAAGTATGACTGAACATTTTTATTCTTGTGACAACCGAGACAGTTTTCAGAATTTATTTTTGTCTGGTCTTTCGCAGAACTTTTTTTTACCGGCTTCGTATCATGCGGATTGTGACAAGCACTGCACTTCTGGTTCTTGTGTACATTGTCGGCAGATGATTTTACGTTGTCGTGACAGGAAAGACAATTAATTTCTTTTTTGGAGGGGTTGTGGGGCATTGCTTCAGGATTGTATCCTTCGTGACAGTCTTTACAGTCAAAGCTTCCGTGAATTGATTTACCATAAACTTTTCCGTTAATGTAAAGTGAAATCTTTTTTCCGTTTTTTTCCATCGTCAGATCTTTATCATCATGACAGACAAGACAATCGTCTGAGCCTTTTGCCTTTATCAACCCTGAATTCATGAGAACCAGAAATAATATAGCTGTAAAAGCCGCGATGAGAATAAACGCCGCAATCCTTTTATTATATCGCAGAATCTTAAAAAGTATTGTCTTAGGTATCAGTATCAGTTTCACTCTTCTTCTTATTATTATATAATTCCAATAAAACTTCTTCTAATTCGCTTAATCTGAATGGCTCGGATATATGTTTTACGTTTTTATATGGTAATATTTCTGGTTCATTCAAAGACGGCAAACAAATAATGTCTGTTTTGTTGAATTTTTCTACAATTATTTGTTTTACAGCACTGTCTATATCCTTATCAAGTATTATACAGTCTAATTTCCCAACTAAACTATCGAGACTATCTAAAAAAGTTCTTTGACTGCAGAACTTTTTCGGATCGCTTATTATATCTTCATTAATTCGAATGCAATCATGCTTAAAATTGTATTTTTCAAGCATTTTTCTTATCAACTGGCATATATTCGGAGTCAGACTGAATATTTGCACCCTAAAAAATTCTTCGAATTCCTTCACAATTGTTTATAGTTTGAAGTTTTTTCTTACCACAAAAAAGGTACTGTTCAGTACTTTTTCTAAGTTTTCTAAACTTTAATTTTTAATCTTATATAGTGCCACCCGCTTGCGGGTCATCCATTGATTGTGACTGCAATAACCATACCAAAGAAATGAGGTGTGATATTGCAAAAAATGACGTTTTTAAGACCTTTTATTCTGCCTGTGGGGATTTATTACACAAACTATTGTAAATTATACTCACTAATTTTATTGTAAAGCGTTTTTCTGTCTATACCTAATATTTCCGAGGCTTTACTCTTGTTACCATTAACTCCGTCGAGTATTTTTTTTATGTAAATTTTCTCAAGATTCTTTAAACTAATATTGTCAGCTCTGTTCAGACAATCATTGAGAATATTCTGATCCTGACGAAAGCTTTTGGGGAATGCAAAGTGGTTGATTTCGATTAAATCATTCGTTGTTGTTATAGCCGCTTGCTCAAGTATATTCTCAAGTTCTCTGACGTTTCCCTTGTAATTATGCTGCATCAGTAAATTCAGGGCTTCGGGTGTTATTCTAAGTTTCTTCCTGAATTTCTGTGAAAGTATATTTAAATAATAATTTGTAAGCGCGGGAATATCGCTTGCCCTTTCATTCAGGCTGGGAAGCATTATTGAAACTGTAGAGATTCTGTAATATAAATCCTCCCTGAAAGCTTTAGCCGAAATAAATTCACTGAGATTCTGGTTCGTTGCCGAGATAAGGCGCACGTCAATTTTTTTAATTTTATCACTGCCAATCGGTTTAATTTCCCACGTTTCCAGAACCCTTAATAATTTCGCCTGAAGCTGATAGGGCATCTCGGCAATTTCATCAAGAAATAGAGTGCCGTTATCTGCCTGTTCAAAAACACCCTTTTGATTTTCTGTAGCTCCCGTAAAGGCACCCTTTACATGTCCGAATAACTCGCTTTCAAGAAGGTTTTCAGGTATCGCACTGCAATTTATAGCAATAAAAGATTCATTCTTTCTTTCTCCTGATAGGTGTATCGCCCGCGCAACAAGTTCCTTACCCGTCCCGCTCTGCCCGTTTATAAGAATGTTTACATTAACTTTGGATGTCCTGTCAATAAAATCATACACCTCCGACATTCTTTTGCTCGTTCCTATGATGTTGCTGTATGGTTGTTTGCTATGAACAAGCGTTTTAAGGCTGCGTATCTCATTCGTCATCATAATTTTATCCGCCGCCTTATCAACTTTCATTAAAAACTCCTCAAGGTTAAAAGGCTTGTTTACATAGTCAAATGCACCCAGTTTCATAGATTCAACGGCGGAATTAACCGAGCCGTAACCTGTAATCATAATAAATAAAGTGTTTTTTGGTTTGACCTTTAAAAGTTCAAGACCGGATATTCCCGGCATTTGAAGATCGGATATAATAATATCGAAATAATTTTCAAGTATGAGTTCCTTTGCCCTGAGACTGTCATTTTCTTCGACAATGTCAAACCCCTTCTTTATCAGCGCTTTTCTTAAAAATTGCGTTGAATTCGGCTCATCATCTATTAAAAGTATTTTTATATTCTTTTTCACACAAATTGTTAATTCTTTGAAAGTACAAACAATAGTGGAAATATTCCACGCATTTTTTCGGGAAATGCGAATTTTAGTTGTTTTAAGAGGGATTCTATTGCTCTTCGTCGCTGTTTTTCATTCTATAGCCTACACCCGATTCCGTAGTAAACATTTTTGGCTTGGAAGGGTTGTCTTCGAGTTTTTTTCTTAACTGGCCTATGTAAACCCGCACGTATTGTGTGTCATCGGAGTATAGCTTGCCCCAGATTTCTTTAAGTAGATAATTATAAGTAAGTACTTTTCCCGAATTCCGTATGAATAACGCAAGGAGAGAGAACTCTGTTGAGGTTAGTTTGACTACAGTTCCTTTCTTTTTAACTACTCTCGCGGAAAAATCCACAGTAACATTTCCGCTAATAAAGAAAGGAGTATTCAGTTCAGACCGGGAGTGACGGAGGCATGCTCTTATTCTCGCAAGAAGTTCTCCCGAGTTAAATGGTTTTGTAATGTAGTCATCTGCCCCTGAATCTAAAGCCGTGATAATATCTTTTTCGGAATTTCTGACAGACAGAATTATTACTGATACATCCGAAAAACCACGAATTTTTTTAAGTAAACTCAGTCCGTCTTCATCAGGCAAACCCAAATCAAGCAGTAGTAATGACGGCCTGCAATTTATTATTTCCTGTAATCCGGCTTTTGCGTTTTCAGCCTCAAACACTTTATAACCTGAATTCTCAAGACTGATTTTAAGCAGTCTTCTTATCTGCACTTCATCATCAATGACTAAAATATTTTCTGATATACTCATTATGATTTTTAATTTAATTTCCGCGGTATTTTTATTACAAACTTCAGACCACCTGTAATTTTATTTGATGCAGTTATTGTTCCTTTGTGCACTTCCACGAATCCTTTCGCAATGGATAATCCAAGCCCGGTCCCCCCCGTAATTTTGTTGTCTATTCTGTAAAACTTATCGAAAATATGTTCCAGAGTATGCTCGGGAATTCCTTTTCCGTTATCAGATATAATCAAATAAAAATTATTATCATCGAAAGTCGCCTGCAATTCAATTTTAGTACCAGGAGAAGTATATAACAGAGCATTTTGTAAAATATTATTTAACGCCTGTTCTGCCAAAACAAAGTCAACTTTTATTAACGGGAAATTATCCGGGATATCTACTATAATTTCATGGGACTTTAATTCCTTATCAAAATTATTTAATGCGCTGTTAAATAAATCGTTTACTTCGCATTGTTTGATGTTTGGTATTAATTTCCCGCTCTCAAGTCTTGCCATGTCCAGAAGGTTTTCAACAAGCCTGTTTAGCCTGATGGAAGCAGTATTGATATCTTCTAATAATTGATTCTGAGTAATTATGTTTTTTGAAGTCTCTGAATGAAGAAGAAAACTTGATGCCCCCATAATTGTTGCAATTGGTGTCTTGAGTTCGTGTGAAATACTGTCAAATAAAGTTTTATATAATTTTTCGGATTCTTCCAGTATTAGTGCTTTATTAGCTGTCCTATTTAATAATTCGCGCTCCGTAGCAGAACCAATTTGTCTGATGAAATTGTCAATCAAAGACTCCTGCTCTCTGAATAAAACTTCTTTTTCCATTTTTAAACCAATGACTCCGTAAGATCCTCGCGGACCGGTCAGTGGATAATAAATATATTCTGCAAAAGGAAGTGAATCCGTATAATGCCCGGCTCTTTTATTGTTGCCGTAAACCCACTGAGAAACGCTTAATTCTTTTTCGGAAATATCTTTTAATTCTGAGTTGTGAACTTCTTTTAATATGTTTTTATTTTCATCATATAGTAGAAAAATTACTTCAGCTTTGAATACTATTTTCAGGTTTTTTACTGATTCATTAATTGCTTCGTCAAGATTTTTTGCTTTCGAGAGATCCCCGGCAAGATTATATAATGCAACTGCTCTTTCTTCTCTTTGTGAAACTGCGCGTTCGCGCTGCCTGATTTTAGTGGTCAATAATCCCGTTACAAATGCAATTATAAAGAACATAATAAACATTAAAACATCTTCACTTCTGCTTATTGAAAAAGTGAATCTTGGCGGTACAAAAAAGTAATTCCATATTACCGGGCTGAGAATTGCGGATAATAGAACAGGACCCGGTCCGAAAATGAGCGGCAGTAAGGTAACAATAAATAACAGTATTAATGCAACGGTTTGATATCCAAGTACGGAACTAAAAGGGTAACAGATTGCCGCAGCAACGCAGACAATTAAAGCTGACAATATATATCTTTGTATGTCCGATTGTAATTTGGGAAATTTTAATGAACGCTTTTCTCGTGCGTCGTACTCATCGCCGGATACGACATATACATCTATCTTACCGCATTCATTTAAAATTCTGTTTACAATATCCGTTTTGAAAACTCTTGATAATAGATTTTTGTTTTGCGGCTTGCCGATAACAATGTGCGTAGCATTCTGTCTTTTTGCGACACGAATAATTCCTTTAACGATATCGGTGTCGGAAGTCGAAATTATTTCAGCGCCGAGTTCTTTGGCAAGTTCAAGGTTTTTTAACAAGGAGAGTCTTTGTTTATCGTCAAGCCGGTGCTGTGTTTCGACGTTTACAGCAACCCAGCTAGCTTCCATGGTATAGGCAATTCTTCTTGCCCATCGTACAAGTTCGGCGGAATTAGGACTTGGTCCGATTCCTATCAATATTCGCTGAGAGGATTTCCACGGACCCGGAATGCGGTTTTCCTGCATGTAGTCTCTGACTTGCTTATCCACTCTATCGGCAGTAAGCCTTAATGACAATTCGCGAAGCGCGCTGAGATTTCCTTTTCTGAAAAAGTTCTCTACGGCATCTTTTGTTTTATCGGCAGTATAAACTTTACCGTCAGCAAGTCTTTGCAGTAATTCGGCAGGTGATATATCCAGCAGTTCTATTTCATCCGCAGTATCGAGCATAGAGTCGGGAACGGTTTCTTTTATCAACACTCCCGTAATCTGGCTTACTGTATCGGCTAAGCTCGCAATGTGCTGAACATTAATAGCTGTATAAACATCTATTCCTTTATCAAGAATCTCAAGTACATCAAGGTACCTTTTATTATGCCGGCTTCCGGGTGCGTTAGTATGCGCGAGTTCGTCCACCACAACGAGTTTTGGCTTTTTTTCGAGAATTGTGTCGGTATCCATTTCTTCGAGTTCAAAGCCTTTGTAGTGAATTTTTTTTCTGGGAAGCTGAGGCAGTGAGAAAAGAAGAAATTCGGTTTCGGCTCTGTTATGTGTTTCGACGAATCCTATTAATACCTCTATGTCACGGCCGGAGGCTTTACTTGCATCCTGCAGCATAGCGAATGTTTTCCCGACGCCGGCGCACATTCCAAGGTAAATTTTAAGTTTACCTTTTTTTTCTTTTTGCTCTCCTTTTTTTATCCGAGCAAGAAGTTCATCCGGGTTTGGTCTTGCCGTTTCATCCATGTTATAATTTATCTAACTCTATGTTTAAATTAAGTACATTTATTTTCGGTTCTCCCAAAAATCCGAATTGCGGTCCTTCTGTTAATCTGCTTATTAACTCAAGAAGCAGTTTGTTTTTGTTTATGTCAAAACCTCTCTCTTTTGAAATTCTGCCGGACTGAAGCATCGCGCTCATCGGACTTATATGCGGGTCTATTCCGCTTCCCGAGGCAAAGACCGCATCAGGCGGAACTTCTGTATTTTCAGGAACTTCGTTAAGGACAATATAAGCCTGTCTTAATGAATCAACTTTAGATTTAAGGCTTTGACTCGTCGGTGCTAAATTACTTGCACCTGAGGGCATAGGCTGATAATCAACTGTCGAAGGTCTCGATTGAAAATACTTTTTTGATTCAAATTTCTGTCCGAATAGTTCGGAACCGAATATTTTGTCATTAACTTTAACAAAACTGCCTTCCGACTTCTGAGGGAATACTGTTTTGGCAATAAGATAAATAAACACCGGATATACTATCCCGGTTAATAGTGTCATAAATAAAAGCAGTTTTAACGCCGTGATTGTTGTCTTCATAAATTTTATACTAATTTAATTGCCGTGATTAATAAATCAATTAATTTAATTCCGATAAAAGGTATTATAATCCCGCCGATTCCATAAATCAGAATATTTCTTTTCAGGACTATCGCGGCGCCGAGCGGGCGGTATTTCACGCCTTTCAATGCAAGGGGTATAAGCAAAATGATTATAAGTGCATTAAAAATAACTGCGCTCAAAATCGCGCTTTGCGGACTTGCAAGCCTCATTATATTTAAAGCCTCCAGCGGACCCGTACTTCCGCCGAACGCATAGAGTATTGAAAACAGTGCGGGTAATATTGCGAAATATTTAGCAACATCGTTTGCGATGCTGAATGTTGTAAGAGAACCGCGCGTCATAAGAAGTTGTTTTCCAACCTCGACGACTTCAATTAATTTTGTCGGATTGCTGTCAAGGTCAACCATATTACCTGCTTCACGTGCGGCTTGTGTACCTGTATTCATGGCTATCCCAACATCTGCCTGTGCAAGCGCCGGGGCATCGTTTGTTCCGTCACCTATCATACCCACAAGGTGTCCGCCGGCCTGCTCCGAACGGATTCTGATGAGTTTATCCTCGGGTTTCGCTTCGGCAATAAAATCATCTACTCCGGCTTCCGCGGCTATAGAGGCGGCTGTAAGCGGATTATCTCCCGTAATCATAATGGTTTTTATTCCCATTTTCCTGAGCTGGGCAAACCGTTCCTTGATTCCACCCTTTACAATATCTTTCAGACGAATTACACCGAGTACGGTATTATTTTCCGAGACTATAAGCGGCGTTCCGCCTTCACCTGCGATTTGTCTAACAATCGTATTAACTTCCTCAGGGTAAAAACCTCCCTGCAATTCGATGTATTTTTCAATTGAATCTGCGGCGCCTTTTCTGATTTGTCTTGGAACGTTGTTGTTATCCTTAATATCAATGCCGCTCATTCTTGTTTCAGCAGTGAAAGGAACAAATTTAACGTGTTCCGGCAATATTTCTTTCGAATGGATATTATATTTTTCTTTTGCAAGTTTTATGATTGACCTGCCTTCAGGGGTTTCATCAGATAATGAAGAAAGCATTGAAGCCTCTGCCAGTACTTCGGGCTTTACGTTGGATACGGGAGTAAATTCTGTTGCCATTCTGTTTCCGAGCGTAATTGTGCCTGTTTTGTCGAGTAATAAAACATCAAGATCTCCCGCGGCTTCAATAGCACGACCGCTTGTAGCAATTACGTTTCTCTTTATTAATCTGTCCATACCGCTGATTCCGATAGCGCTAAGCAAGCCGCCTATAGTAGTTGGAATTAAACAGACCAGAAGCGATATCAAAACAGGCATAGAGATATTATTGTTAATATCCATCCCGGATGCAGCCAAACCGTACCGGAAATAAGTCGGCAAAGTTGCAACCGCAAGAAGAAAAACAATTGTTAACCCTGCGAGTAAAATAGTAAGCGCTATTTCGTTAGGAGTCTTTTGCCGTTTCGCGCCCTCAACCAAGGATATTAGTTTATCCATAAAAGAACTCCCGGGTTCAGATGTAATTTTAATAACAATTCTGTCACTTAAGACTTTTGTCCCGCCCGTAACAGCGCATCTATCCCCGCCGCTTTCCCTGATAACAGGAGCTGATTCACCGGTTATTGCGGATTCATCAACACTTGCTACACCGTCTATAACATCGCCGTCAGTTGGTATAATATCGCCGGATTCGCAAACGACGATATCACCTTTTCTTAAATCATCTGCGGGTACAATTATTTCTTTGTTATTTACGAGTTTTCTTGCACTCGTTTGCTTTCTCGCTTTTTTCAGACTTTCAGCCTGCGCTTTTCCGCGTCCTTCGGCAACTGCTTCGGCAAAGTTTGCAAACAGCACTGTAAACCAAAGCCAAAGAGCTATCTGGAAATTAAATGTAGAGAAAGAACCCGATAATATCTGTCCGATTAATATAACCGTCGTAATGAAAGCGCCGATTTCAACAATAAACATAACGGGATTTTTCATTAAAACAAGCGGATTTAGTTTCTTAAAAGAATCCCGCAGGGCACCCTTGACTATTTCCGGTTCAAAAAGTTTTGTATTCTTATTATTTTTGTTCATAATTAAAATGCTATTCCGTTTTTCATTAATAAATGTTCTACTATAGGTCCGAGGATTAGCGCCGGAAAGAAAGTTAAGGCGCCGATAATTAAGATCACACCAATTAATAAAACCGCAAAAACATAATTATCGGTCGTAAAAGTACCGGCACTGACCGGAGTTTTATTTTTCTTAACAAGATTCCCGGCAATTACCATAACCGGAATAATTGCGCCGAACCGTGAAACCAGCATAGCAAGTCCACCGGTCAGGTTATAAAAAACAGTATTCGCGTTCAAACCTGCAAAGGCACTTCCGTTATTTGCCGCGGTTGATACAAATGCATAGAGTATCTCGGAAAAACCATGAGGACCTGAATTTGCAAGGCTCGATAAACCGGGTTGCATGACGGATGCAATTGCCGTGAAAACAAGTATCATAGCACACGGAATCAGAACTGCGATAATTGACATTTTAATATCGAGAGCTTCGATTTTCTTTCCGAGATATTCCGGAGTTCTGCCGACCATTAATCCGGCAATGAATACTGTCAGGAAAACAAAAATAAGCATTCCGTACAAGCCTGAGCCAACTCCGCCGAAAATAATTTCCCCCAGCATCATATTAACCATAGCAACCATTCCGGCAAGAGGCGAAAGACTACTATGCATGGCATTCACTGAACCGTTAGATGCGCTCGTTGTTGCCGTTGACCAGATTATACTGTTTGTTATTCCAAATCTTAATTCCTTTCCCTCCATATTAGCGGCAGTATTCAGGACCGGATTATAAGTATATTCGGACAGCAATGAACCTGCAAGACCAGCTATAAACAGTACCATCATAACAGAAAATAAAATCCAGCCTTCCTTTTTCGAGCCGGCCATTAATCCGTAAGTATAAGTGAGTGCGGCGGCAATCAGAAGTAACGAAATCATTTCAAGGAAGTTTGAAAAAGGAGTCGGGTTTTCAAAAGGATGCGCGCTGTTAGCATTAAAAAATCCTCCGCCGTTGGTACCAAGTTGTTTAATTGCAATCTGCGAAGCCGCGGGACCGGAAGGAATTTTCTGTTCATTTCCTTCAATTGTTGTGATTTTTTCAAAAGGAGAAAAATTCTGGACAACACCCTGACCGACAAGCACGACCGAAAGCAGTATGGAAAGCGGAAGGAGAACATATAAAGTGGATTTTACTATATCCTGCCAAAAATTCCCGAGATTATCGCTCAGTTTGTTTGTAATACCGCGGATTAATGCTAGAAGTACGGCGATACCTGTTGCGGCGCTCAGAAAATTCTGTACTGTCAGACCGAGCATTTGAGCTGAATAACTCAGTACGGTTTCACCGGCATAAGACTGCCAGTTTGTATTTGTCATAAAACTAATAGCAGTATTTAAAGCAAGGTGAAACGGCACGTTCGGCAGAGATTCAGGGTTAAGCGGCAGATATTCCTGAACTAATTGCAGTGTAAGAACAGCCACAAATCCGAAAAAATTAAAAATTAATGCTGAGTATAAGTATTTTTTCCAGTTCATCTCTTCGCCTGAATCAATCCTAAGGAACCTGTAAATAAACTGCTCAAATTTTCCGAATACGGGCGTAAGAATGTTTTCTTTGTGAGTAAAAACATTAAACATAAACTTGCCGAGTACCGGTGTAAGAATTATCACTACTCCGATAAAAACTATTACCTGTAAATAATCTAAAGTTTTCATTTGGTTTCCTTAAAATTTTTCAGGTTTAAAAATCGCATAGCAAAGAAATATCATTAATAGAAATGATATCGCGAGCCCGATTAAATATTCAGATGTCATAAACGATTGTTTTATATAAATTTTTGTGCGGCATTATATACCAATTTATAGTATAGTACAAAAGACGGTATAAAAAGTATAAATATATTATAAAGACAAAACTGTTTCCATTTCACTGATTAATGTCGTCAAGTGCAATATCCAACTTTATAATATCAATACTTTTCTCGTTGTTAATACTGTTGTCCGGATTTTCTGAAAGGCTGTCAATAATATGGTATAACAATTTAATGTTTTCACCTGAATACGCCCGGACTTTTGAAATTTCAGGTACTTGCTGTAAAGCATCATTTTTACTTAAAAATCGGTTAGATAATGAAGTTCTGTTTTCATGAAAATACTTTTCACTCAAATATTTATATGAAAACCATCTTGAACCTCCGATTTTTCCATCACTATAATTAAAATTTAAATCTACTTTATGTGAAAAAATTATATCGGAAATTAAAATTACTGCGAAAATATTAATTACTACAGGCAGAATAATTAAAAGTAATTTTATTTTATTCGGCGAATTCATTAATTTATTTTTCATACAGAGTTTGTTTAATTTTATCTCTACTACAAAAATATATTATAAAATATAAGTTTGAGATAAATAGTTACCCCAAATGTATAAAAATATTATAAAAGGAATTGCGAAGAACAGGTTAATGCAGTATTATCAGCTCTTTAGTCCGTGCCTGAATTAATATAAACCATAATTTTGAATATCGTTAATTGGATGGCTGTTCTTTATTGGGTTTCGTAATAAGGGTTGCTGTACTCGTAACCCCTCCCGAAAGCTACAGAAAAATTGAGTGATAGTCTTAGAATGGAAAGAAATAATTACTAGTAATGGGTTATCTTTCCGGAAGAAATATTCTTAAGGTTGTGCCTTTTTCTTTTTTTGAAACGACTTCAATTTTTCCGCCGTGCTCTTTAACAACTCTTTCGGCAAACGCTAATCCGAGACCGGTTCCCTTTCCGTACCCTTTCGTGGAAAAGAACGGCTTGAATATATTCCCTATAACTTCTTCAGATATGCCGCTTCCATTGTCGGTTATCTCCGTTAATATGAAATTATCTTTTATTTGTGAGGTTATCTTTACAATGCCCTTAATATCAGGCGGAATTGCCTGTATAGCATTGTTAACTAGGTTAAAAAATACATCATTGAACAATTCCTTGTCAATTTTTGTTTCTTTGACTCCTTTGGAAAGATTTGTTTTTATATCAATCGTTTTGTTCCCGGCAAGATATTTCGATTTTCTGGCAACCTCATCCAGTATGTCATTGAGATTGCACGCTTCTCTCATCGGAGCAAGCGGTTTCGCGAAATTCAGTATCTGCCGGATAGATTTGGTTATTCGTACAGCTTCATCAACAATCGTTTTCAATTCTTCATATCCTTCATCTCCGTCTTTTTTATCCAACAGAAGGTAGTCTGCGTTACCCGATATTATATTCAGGGGATTCGAAAGGTTATGCGCTATGCTTGATACAACCTGCCCGATGAGCGCAAGGTTTTCTTTTTCTCTCAATTCTTTTTCGAGCTGTTTTTCTTTCGTTATATCCCTTACTATGCCCACATTGCCTATACTCGTACCTTTGTCATCATATATAACAAACCTGGATATACTGACGTTTTTTAAATCTCCGGATTTTGTAATCCTCTCAGTTTCATAATTCGCGAAATATCCTTTTGTCTTAATCTCGTTCAGCATGTACTGTTTTTCCCCGTTAATCAGCAGTTTTCTGGGAATCAGAATACCGAAATCCCTGCCCTGTATTTCCTCTTTCTTCCATCCGAACAGTGTTTCTGCTCCCTTATTCCAGAGAAACACTTTTGAATCGTTATCAAAACCAATTATGGCATCAATAGAATTAATGATTATATCCGAGAAGAATTTTTCGTGCGCCGATTTTCCGTCCTTCATCAGCTTAACCATTTCGTGAATATACCTGTTGAATGCACACGAAATAAAATCTAAATCTGTCTGCTCAAGACGTCCTTCAAATTTCTTGCGGAAAATATCAAAAAGTTCGGATTTGTGTTTCTCCGACTCGCTGTGTACCATGTGTTCCATTAACAGTAAGTAATCATTAATTTTTATCCAATATAATCTTAAATAAACAACTATTAAATGATATTTTTAGTTCGATGTCTGAAGATAAATTATTTTTAATTCGCAAATCTGCCTTTTTTCATCACTTTTTCCAGTTGATTAACTCCGTAGTGATATATCAGGTCATTGTATGAAGGAAAGTCGAATATCAGCAAATCTGCCTGTTTTCCCTGTTCTATGCTCCCTGAGATGTCCTGTATGAATAGTGCGTAAGCCCCGTTAATCGTTGCCGCATTAATTATTTCCTCCGACGACATCTTCATTTTTAAGGATGATAACGACATTATTATCTGCATATTCTCCGTCATACTGCTGCCGGGATTAAAGTCTGTAGCTATGGCAACTGGAATTTCATTCGCAATCAACTCCCGTGCGGGCGGATATGATATATCAAGAAAATATGACGCGCCCGGCAGTAATGTTGCAATAATGTTTTTTTTTCGCAGCTTTTTTATATCATTTGATTTCAGGACTTCGAGATGATCAACTGATATTGCCTTCACTTTTATCGCCGTGTCAATACCCCCTATAGAATAAAACTGGTCTGTGTGAAGTTTTGGTATCATTCCGAATCTTGCTCCCGTGCTTAATATCCTCTCTGAATCCTTCGCGCTGAAATATCCTTTCTCGCAAAAGACATCAATGAATTTTGCAAGACCGCCCTCCGCAACGGCAGGAATCATTTCACTGCAAATAATTTCTATGTATTCTTCTTTGCATATTCCTTTGGGTACCGAGTGCGCGCCTAAAAATGTCGGATATATGTCTATTCCGTATTTATTCTTTTTGTTAAGTTTATTAATCACTTCAAGCATCTTTAACTCCGTTTTCACATCGAGCCCGTAACCGGATTTCGCTTCAAGTGTTGTCGTACCGTAACTGATAAAATTTCCAAGCCTTTTTTCCGCCGCTCGGGTGAGTTCATCAACTGATGCTTTCCTTACTTTATTGACTGTAGAAGAAATACCGCCTCCCGCTTTAGCAATTTCTTCGTAAGAGCTTCCTTTAATCCTCATTTCATATTCATCAGACCTCGAACCCGCAAAAACAAGATGCGTATGCGAATCTATGAATCCGGGCATAACAGTCTTTCCTGCGGCATCAATTTCACTGAGGTTCTTTATTTTGTTTTTCAATAAATACAATTTAAGCGCTGATGTCCCGCCCGCAAATACAATCCTGTCATTCTCGGTAATAACGTTTCCGTTCTTAATTAAACCTATTTCAGACGCATTTTTCCCTTTTCGCGCTCCCTTATCTTTTCCTTGCTGGGCGCAAGTAACGAGATTTGATATGTTTTTTAATAAATAAGCCATGTGTTTTTACCTCCTGTTTAAAGTACTTTGTTTTTTCTCTGAATTAGTAAACCTCGAGTTAATCTGTGTCAAATAATTCTTGCTTCTTATTATAAAAAGCACTTTTAATCCTTGTTAATCTGAGGCAATTGTTCTTCGCTTTTAACTCTGATTTCTCCAACAGCACGAATAATGTCCTTCCGATATTCGAGTCGTAGAGGGCTCTTCAATACCGCATCTGGCGTCCGCTTCCTTACATCTCTCCGCGAACCTGCATCCAGGGGGATAATTGAGCGAAGACGGTACCGTTCCTTCAATCGAAGGCAGTCTCCCTTTTTCAGTTGTCAGCCGCGGAATAGATTCCAGCAGAGCTATTGTATATGGATGCTTGGGATTGTAAAATATTTCTTCCGCACTTCCGAATTCAACAACCTTTGAAGCATACATCACAACCACATTATCAGACATTTCTGCAATCACACCCAGGTCATGTGTTATTAAAATCAAACCCATACCCGACTCTGCCTGCAGTTTCTTCATCAAATCAAGTATCTGCGCCTGAACCGTAACGTCGAGTGCCGTTGTAGGTTCATCCGCGATAAGAATTTTAGGATTGCACGATAATGCGATGGCAATCATAACCCTTTGCCTTATACCGCCGGATAACTGGTGAGGATATTCATTAAACCTTTTTTCGGGATTTGATATACCAGCAGCTCTTAATATATTAACCGCTTTATCTTTCGCTTCCTTTCCGGAAATATTCAGATGCGCAGTTATGGCTTCGGTTATCTGATTTCCGCAGGTATAAGAAGGGTTTAACGACGTCATCGGCTCCTGAAATATCATGCTTATTTCATTTCCGCGTATTCGCCTCATTTCTTTCTCGTTAAGGCGTGTAATATCTTTCCTGTCGAAAAGAATTTCCCCGCTTTCAATTTTCGCCGTGTGCCCGGGCAGCAGCCTCATTATAGACAGCGCTGTAACGCTTTTCCCGCAACCTGATTCGCCGACTATTCCGAGCGTTTCGCCTTTCTCAAGGCTAAAGCTGACTCCGTCAACGGCTTTAGCAATACCGTCATCCGTATAGAAATATGTCCTGAGATCTTTTACTTCGAGAAGTTTATACATTACCAGCCGCCTTAAAGCATTTTTTTGACTTCGGCAATAAAATTCTTTTGTAAAATTTCTGCTTTTGCCTTCGTCTTCGCCTCTGTTATTATCCTGATTATCGGCTCTGTGTTTGACTTTCGAAGATGAATCCAGTAATCAGGGAAATCAAGTTTCAAACCGTCAATTATATTCACTTTGCATTCCGCATTTTTATACTTCGCTGAAAAGTTCTGCGTAATCAGAGAAAAAATCTTATCGGGCGGCGAGCTGACTTCAATTTTATTTTTTACTATATGGTATTCCGGAAGTGTTTTTTTGTATTCACTTACCGTTCCCCTGAAATCCGACAGTTCGTTGAGGACTATACAAATACCGGCTACAGCGTCCCTTCCGTAATGAACGGCAGGTACTATAATTCCGCCGCTACCTTCACCTCCGGCAATAGCCCCGTTTAACTTCATTTCATTAACAACGTTTATTTCACCGACAGCGCTCCTGAAAACTTTCGCGCCAAATTCCGCGGCGACGTCTTCAACAGCCCTTGTAGTTGACATATTTACGGCTACCTTTTTGTTAACTTTAGAGCTGTTCTTCAAAACATTCCTGATTACCGTAACAACCGTATATTCTTCAATATATGGCTTCCCGTTTTCCATAATAATCACAAGCCTGTCACTGTCAGGATCAACCGATATTCCGAGGTCTGCTTTATGTTTAATAACGGCTTTTGATAAGAGTGTCAGATTTTCCGGAATTGGCTCCGGTGTGTGAGGAAAAATTCCCGAACCGTCACAAAACAATTCAATAACCACACATCCGAGTTCCCTCAACAGTTCCGGCACTATCACAGAGCCGGCGGCATTTACAGCATCAACAACAACCTTGAATTTTCTCTTTCTGACCTTGCTAATATCCACAAGCGAGGGCTTTAAACAATATTTTATGTGCTTGCCGAGCCATGTCTTGTCTTCTTTTACGGAAGAATATTTTTCATGATTTAAAAATCCGAAATTCTTTTTTGCGTAATTATCTTTCAGTTCTTTTATCTGCTCACCAGTGAGAAAAGTGCCGTCAGAATTAAGGAACTTCAGCCCATTCCACTGCTGAGGATTATGAGAAGCGGTTACAACAATACCTCCTGCCGCTTTCGATTTCTCCGTTGCAATCTGCACCGTCGGAGTGGGAACAACGCCAATATCAGTTACTTCAAAACCTGATATCTGGAAAACAGAAATAACTACGGCTGAAATTTCTTCGCCTTTTTCCCTGCCGTCCCGTCCCACAAAAATCTTTCTTGATTTAGAATGTTTCCTGCAGTATTGCGCGAATGCCAGAGCGTATTCGGAGGCAACGGGAATCGTAAGTGACTCACCGTAAATTCCTCTAATCCCTGAAACGCTTACAATCGGTTCGGGTTTTATTTTTTTATTTTTCATTCTTCAAAGTTTTTTTCAAGTTCTTTTAACTGTTCAATCGTATTAACTCCCGTAATCTCTATACTGTTATCAACCGGTATAGCGCCTGTTTTTATTCCGTTATCACGGAAATAATCGAAAATATCCGTAAGGTAGTATTCTCCCTGAGAGTTATCGGTTTTGATCGTCTTCAAAGCCTCGAATAAAAGCTTACAGTCAACTATGTATATACCCGAGTTAATTTCCTTTATTTTTCTTACTTCGGCGGAGGAGTCTTTTTCTTCTATAATATCCGTGAATGTGCCGTCTTTATCCCGAATTATCCTCCCGTATCCGTACGGATTTTCAAATATTGCCGATATCAGACTGGCTTTGAAATTATTGCTGTTATGGTAATCCATAAATTTAGTTACCGTTTCGTATTTCAGCAGAGGAACATCACCTGATAATATCAGGACATTCCCTTCGAAATTTTTCAGATGCTCCTGCGTTTGCATAATCGCGTGTCCCGTCCCAAGCTGTTCATCCTGATAAGCAAATTTAATACGGTTATCTCGTCCTGAAAATAGTTCTTTGTATTCCATCGTCAAGAAATCAATAACGCTTTGCTTTTGATGCCCTACAATCGGAATAATAAAGTCAGAATGAATTCTGATTGCGAGATTTATTACATATTCAATCATCGGCTTGCCGTTCATTTCAAACATTACCTTAGATTTATCGGGGTTCTTCATCCGCTTGCCTTGACCTGCGGCTAAAATTATAGTTGCTAATTTCAATTTATAAGTGTTAAGTGTTAAGTGTTAAGTGTTAAGTGTTAAGTGTTAAGTGTTAAGTGTTAAGTGTTAAGTGTTAATATTTAACCTTTAACAAGAGACGTTTTTTCAAACAAAATATTGTCGATGAGCCTTGTTTTACCGAAATACACAGCAAGAGATAACAGCACTTCACCTTCGTATTCTTTCAGATTCCGGATTTTTTTCAGCTCTGTGTTATCCGTAACTGCTATGTATTGAATTGAACTGTCGGGAGATTTTGCTTCGATTAAACTCTTTAAATTATTTATAATTTCTTTTGCGGTCTTAAAATCTCCTTCGGAAATTATTCTTTTGCCTTCGGTAAGCACTTCATATAGAACAGCGGCTTCTGTTTTTTGTGAATCGCTAAGGTATGAATTCCTCGAACTTTTTGCCAGCCCGTTTTCTTCGCGGATTGTATCGCAGATTCGCAGATCCACGTTAATATTGAGGTCAGTTAACATCTTTTTAATTATCACTACCTGCTGGGCATCTTTCTGTCCGAAATATGCCCTGTGCGGTTTGACTAAATTAAACAGTTTCAGGACAATCGTTGCTACACCTGTAAAATGTCCGGGTCTGTGTCTTCCTTCAAGCCTGTCCGATAAATCATTAACGGAGATATATGTTTTATAGTTTTTCGGATACATCTCGTCGGTTGAGGGAGCAAAAATGTAATCAACACCGCATTGCTTGCACACATAATAATCCTTCAAAAAATCTCGAGGGTATTTATCAAAATCATCATCAGGACCAAACTGCGCAGGGTTGACATATATGCTTGTAACAACAATATCACATTCGTCTTTTGCTGCGAGCATAAGGGCAACATGTCCTTCGTGAAGGTATCCCATTGTCGGTACAAATCCTATCGTCTTGCCTGTTCTTCGGCAATAATCGGCAATTTCCTGAATGGGTTTTATTTTCTTAATAACTTTCATTTTTAACACTTAACATTTAACACTTAACACTTAACGCTTAACGCTTAACACTTAACACTTAACACTTAACACTTAACGCTTAGTTAGCCAGCAGTTTCAGCAATTGTCCAAGTTTATCCTTCAGATTTTTTCTGTCAACAATCAGGTCAAGGAATCCGTGCTCTAATAAAAATTCCGATCTCTGGAATCCTTTCGGCAGGTCTTTTCCTGTTGCCTGTTTGATAACTCTTGGTCCCGCGAACCCTATAAGCGCATTCGGTTCTGCCATATTGATATCGCCGAGCATAGCATAAGACGCGCTTGCACCGCCTGTCGTCGGATTCGTAATAACCGATATATACGGAACTTTTTCTTCTGCGAGCTTTGCAAGCCTTGAAGATGTCTTTGCTAACTGCATAAGCGAAATTGCACCTTCCATCATTCTCGCTCCGCCGCTGGAAGAAACAATAATAAGGGGATGCCGGTTTTTCAAAGATCTGTCAATTGCCCTTGCAATTTTTTCGCCAAGAACACTTCCCATACTGCCTCCGATAAAACTAAAATCCATAACACATAAAACCGCCGGAAAAGAATTTATCTCACCAGTACCGCATCTTATTGCGTCACTAAGCCCGGTTTTCTTCATTGTTTCCTCTATACGTTTGTCATAAGGTCTTGTATCCGTGAATTTCAGCGGGTCAACAGATTTCATTTTTTTATCAAATTCCCTGAACGATCCCTCGTCAAACAGAAGTTTAAAATATTCTTCGCTCCCTATCCTGAAATGAAAACCGCATTTTATACAGGTATATGAATTTGCATCCCATTGCTTTTTATGCATCATCTCGCCGCAATCGTCGCACTTAATCCACATTCCGTCGGGAAGGTCCTGTTTTGGTTTATCCGTTGTTATATTATCTTTAGACCTTTTAAACCAAGCCATTTTAGTAAATTTAAATTTATAAAATAATACTGATTATTGGAAAATATCTTTCTCTTAACACTTAATTGTTTTTAAAGGAACAAACGTTTTCATGTAAAAAGGCTCCGATGTTCTGTAGTCATCAAACTCTTCTTTGACTACCCGTTCTTTAACTAATTCCAGAAAAGGTACCATTCCGGATTCACCCGACACATCAATCACGGTTAAATTCTCCGGAAACCGGAAATCAATCTTTTCGTTAATAACGCACTTTATATCATAAGAGATTAAGTCCTCGGTTTTAATCAATTTATAATCCGATACCCTTGTAATACCGCTTCCGTCTTTTTTATACCGTGAGGAATAAAACTCGCCGGTTCTCGAATTCGAAAAAATTAAAGCTGTAAACTCTTCTCCGCGCGAAAAATTTTTTTCTGTAAAGTTCTTAGCATGTTTACATTTCCCGCCAATTATATCCAACGTTACAATTTCTATCAGTCTGCTTTTCCCCGCGAAGCAAATCCCTTTCGCAACAGCTGAGCCGATTCTCAGTCCGGTAAACGAACCCGGACCGTTCGAAAGACCTACAATATCAATTTCATCGAATCCGAAACTGTATCTTCGAAATTCTTCCCTCATCACATATAAAAGGGAATCAGCATTTTTTTCGGTTTCGAGGACGTTTAATATAATAAATTTGCCGTTTTTGTAATAGGCAAATTCAATTTTTCGTGTAGTGCACTCTAAAAGTAAAATATTCAAAATTGCTCTTATTCGTTGAAAATATCTTTCGTTTAACACTTACTTCTAAAATATTTTCTTAAAATTTAATTATTCTTATATTTTCATCGTCTCCATGTTCAAATCTGACTTTATTAAACACTTTCCCGAGATATTTCTCTGCAAACTCGCACCATTCAATAATTACTATAGAATCTTTCCTTATATATTCATTAAATCCTATTGTATCCAGCTCCGCAGGATTTATAATTCTGTAAAGATCAAAATGATATATCGTGATTTGTCCGCCGACGTCCGGTACTTCGCCTGTATATTCATTAACAAGTATAAAGGTCGGACTGTTGACCCTGTCAATGACACGAAAATGCCGGCAGATTCCTTTAACGAAACGGGTCTTACCACTGCCTAACTCTCCTTCAAGACCCAGAACGTCTCCGGGTTTTAATCCCGTGGCAAATTTCTCTCCCGCAGTAATTGTTTCTTCTTCGTTTTCCGACCTCAGTATCATCCTTTACTGTCGAGTGTTATCACCGGAAGTATCATTTCCTCCATTGATATACCGCCGTGCTGGAATGTATCATTATACTGATTCAGATAGCGATGATAATCAGTCGGATAAACAAAATAGAAATCTTCTTTGGCTATTATATAATTCACAATTCCGTTTCTGAGCGGAAGTTTATAGTCTGTTGGGTTCTTGATAAAAATCGCATTCCGCGCATCGGCTTTGATATTCCTCCCGTATTTATAACGCAGATTTGTTGATGATTCCCTGTCCCCCATAGCTTTCACGCCGTGCAGACACCGTATGCTTCCGTGGTCTGTTGTAATAATTATCTTTATATTCGGTTTTCCCGCTAACTGCCTCAGCATTCCGAAAAATGACGAATGCTCAAACCATGATTCTGTAAGCGACCTGTATGCCGATTCATCCGGAGCAATTTCCCTGAGTATTGCGTTATCGCTCCGCGAATGCGCAATCATGTCAACAAAGTTGATCACAACAGCATTTAAATGATTGTTGGTGAAAGAAAGAATTTTGTTTTCAATCCCACGGCTGAAATCCGAATCCATAATCTTGGTATATTTCACCTCGTTGCGCAGGTTGATGCGCCGCCTGTCAAGAAGTTTCTGCAGAAATTCTCTTTCAAAATTATTCTTCGAGTTTTCGTCATCATCATTCGATTTCCAGAGGTTAGGATAGTGTTTCTCGATATCCGACGGGAATAACCCTGCGAATATGGCGTTCCTGCAGTAAGGCGTTGCAGTCGGCAGAAGTGAATAATAATATGATTTTGATATACGGAAATATTCATTCAGATATTTCTCCATCATAAGCCACTGGTCAAGCCTCATGCAGTCCACTACAAAGAAAAAAACCGATTCGTTTTTATCAATTTCCGGAATTACAAACTTGTCAACTATATGGTTCGAAAGTACGGGATTCTCCTGAATTGACTGCGTGTTCAGCCATTGTCTGTAATTTTTTTCCACAAACTTCGAGAATTCAACGTTGCATTCCCTTCGCTGGTCATGAACCATTTGTTTAAGCCCCAGTTCAGGATGCTCGTCAAGTTCGACCTCCCAGTTAGTCATTTTGATATGTATGTTAATCCAGTCTTCCCACGAAAGTTCTTCCATAAGCGACATGGATATCTGATTGAACTCCGTTATATAATCCCTTGAAACCTGGTCTCCTTTGAGTCTTTTTGAGTCGAGAATTTTCTTACAGACAAGCAGAACCTGTCTGGGATTTACCGGTTTAAGCAGATAATCTGATATTTTTTTCCCTATCGCGTCTTCCATCAGACTTTCTGTTTCGTTCTTCGTAACCATAACCACGGGCAGCGAAGGTTTGATCTCCTTTACTTCAATCAGCGTTTCAAGCCCTCCCTTGCCCGGCATCATTTCATCCATGAATACAAGGTCAATATCGTTATCTTTTATTATCTGCACGGCATCATCGCCGTTCGTTGCTTCAAACATTGTGTATCCCTTTTGCTCGAGAAACATGATATTCGATTTTAACAGGTCTATTTCATCATCAACCCAGAGAATCTTTGCTTTGTTTTCCATACTGTATCTCCAATTTTAATTTAAAAAATTGGTAAAGTTTCACATTTAGTTTAGCTTTTTTTTCTTGTGTTTGAAAAAATCTTAATTGAAAATATCTTTCGTCTAACACTTAACTCTTAACACTTAACTCTTAACTCTTAACACTTAACTCTTAACACTTAACACTTATTAACTCAGCCACATTTTCAACGTGATACGTCTGCGGAAACATATCAACGGGCTGTATCCTGCCTAAACGATAATTCCCTTTCGAACATATTATCTGCAGGTCTCTTGCCTGTGTTCCGGGATTACAGCTTACATATACAATCTTTTCGTGCCTGGTATTGCTTAATATTTCGCATATATCGGGATGCAGTCCTGATCTCGGCGGATCAACTATCACTTTATTGAACCCGCTTGATTCGTCTGCCCCTTCCTTATCTCTTACAAGATAGTCTTTTATATCTGACAATTCAAATTCAGTATTTTTTACACCATTCTGCTCTGCGTTCTCTTCCGCGCTCATAATTGCTTCCTTTATCAGTTCAACACCTTTTACCCTTTCAACATTCCCCGAAATAAAAATGGATATCGAACCCGCTCCGCAGTACAAATCCAGCACTCTGTCAGCCGGTTTCAGTTCTGCGAATTCAGCCGCTATTTTGTACAGCCGTTCCGCCTGCTTTGTATTCGTCTGGAAAAATGAGTTCGGGGAAATCTTGAATTTATATTCCCTGCCGCCGGAATTCAGATATTCGTATATATAACCGTGTCCTTTAAGTATAACCATTTCTTCTGCAAACGCAACCTGCGCTTTTTTCTGAGTGAATGAATTTACAAGTGTCGTTATCTGAGGAAATAATTCCAGAATCTTTTCTCTGTATTCCGATATCAGTATTTCATCGTAATTGTATGTAATCAGGTTCACCATCACATCGCCCGCAGTATCTTTTACAGCAGTATTTTTTTGTGTGCCCGTCCGGATTAACAGGAATCTCAGATATCCGTCGTGTGTCCTTGTCGAATAAATGCCCGCGCCTTTTTGCTTGAAAAACTCGCGGGAGAAGTTTACGATATTATACGATAATTCCGACTGAAGATGACATTCCGTTATGTCGATTATTTTCGAATGGAATTTCGGAACATGCAAGCCGAGTGCAAACCTTTCCCTTTCTTTCCCGATATCTTCTTTCGCCACCCATTTATCGTCTGAAAAAGAAAATTCCATCTTATTCCTGTAATAAAAAATATTCCCGCATCCGATTGCGGCAGGAACCGTCAGATTTTCAAATCCGCCGATTCGTTCAAAAGCATTTTTTACGGCTGACGTTTTATATTCGAGTTGTTTATCGTAATCGTAATTCTGAAGTTTGCATCCGCCGCATATCCCGAAATGTCTGCATTTCGGCTCTGTCCGGGAATCCGACTTTGTGATTATTTCCGTAATTTCTGCTTCGGCGTAATTATGCTTCTTTTTTTTTATCATAGCTCTTACAGTATCCCCAGGCAGAGCCTGATCGCAGAAAACGACAAAACCGCCTTCCTGCCTGCTTATACCCTTCCCCTCCGAGCTCAGTGCCGTTATCGTAAGCTCATGCTCGGTTCCTTTTCTTATTATGTTATCTGTCATTTTCTGTCTGCCCTTTTTTTCCGTTTAACCTTTAAAGTTATTTCTTTTTATAAGCATTTTTTCTTTTTTGGATTTCAAGCATAAAGATATGTTTTGATTTTTCATCTATGGTATAAAAAACACGTACCGAGCCTGCTCTGTATCTGTATAATCCTTCAAATTCACCCTTTAGTTTCTTTATGTTCGTCCCGAAATGCGGATTTTCCGTAAGCTGAGGATAAATAAAATTGTTTAGTTTTTTTGATAATTGCTCATAGTCAGGAATAGCGATATGTTTAGAAAATGTCTCTGTTTCTGCAATTATATATTTAGCGGACAATCTTAAACTTGCCTTTCTTGATGTCGCTTAAACTTTTCCTGATTCCTTCACTAAGTTCTTTATCCGAGGATATTTCTTTCATTTCTTCGTCACTTACGTATTGGTCGCTGACAAGATAAGAGTATGCGGCATTTTCAATAAAATTTGATATGCTTCTGTTTTCTCCGGCGGCAGCATTTTTAAATACTTTGTATTTACCGTCGTCTATGCGCAATGTTATAGTTTTTCCCATGTATTCTTTTTTATTCAAATATATTCATATTTATTCGTTTTATCAAGAGTTAACGAAGGAGGTGAAAACATCTTTCGTTTAACACTTGGTTAATCTGAGGTAAAAGCTCTTACTTAAATTTCCATTTACCTTGTACTTGAAATACATTAATTTTACTTAATAATAATACAATTTGGAAAAAGACTTAAAAAACGCCAGAACGGTAGTTACAAAAGAGAAACAAGCTATTTCCGAACTTGAGAGCCGTTTTCTTAAGCAGTGGGAATTCCGGAATAATTTCCTTAAAGCCGTAGATTTGATCTTCAGATGTAAAGGTAAAGCCATTATTTCCGGTATGGGGAAATCCGGCATTATCGCGCAGAAAATCGTTGCAACACTCAATTCAACGGGCACACATTCTGTCTTTCTTCACTCCGCCGACAGCATTCACGGAGATCTCGGTATTGTCGAAGAAAATGATGTCATCGTTCTTATTTCGAAAAGCGGGGGAACTAATGAAATTAAAACCCTTATTCCTTTCTTCAAAGAACTGAAAACTAAAATCATTTTTATTACGGGAAATGTAAATTCTGACCTCGCTAAAGTATGCGATGTCGTTCTCGACGCTTCGGTCAGCGAAGAAGCCTGTCCGCATAATCTTGCGCCTACTTCTTCATCTACTGTCATGCTTGTTCTCGGCGATGCGCTCGCAGTCACGCTTCTTCAGAAACGCGGATTTACAAGAGAAGATTTCGCTTATTTGCATCCGGGCGGAATACTCGGCAGGAAACTTCTGCTGAAAGTCAGGGATATCATGGTAAAGGGAAAAAATGTACCCGCAGTCAGCCTTAAAACAAAGTTAAAAGACGTTATCTATGAAATATCCTCAAAACGGCTCGGCTGTGCCGTTGTTATGAATAAATCGAAAATCGAAGGTATGATAACCGACGGCGACATCAGGCGTCTGCTCGGAAAAGATTTCGACGCGAATGAGATCAGAGCCGCTGACATGATGAGCCGTAATCCTAAAACTATATCCGATAATACAGCCGCCAAAACAGCTCTCGAGATAATGGAGAAGAATAAAATCACACAACTTATTATTCTCAACCCGAAGAATAAACTTGCGGGAGTACTGCATATACATACACTCGTTGAACTCGGACTTTGATGAAAACTTATTTCCCGTATATTTTCGTTCTATTGTCCGTTATAGTTTTATTTTCCTGCGAAAATAAAATGGAACCTCCGCGTATTGACCTCAATGCAGAAAATATACCCGAACAGGAAAGCTGGAATTCTACAGTGTCATTTTCCGATTCGGGAAATGTTAAAGCTGTATTGAGAGCCGGGCACATTTCTGCTTTTAAGAAAAAAGGATATACACTGATTGATTCAGGTGCGAAAGTTGATTTCTATAATAAGGGTGTGAATGTATCCACGCTTACCAGCAAACGCGGTAAAGTTCTGGAACCTTCAAGGAATATTGAAATATATGACAGCGTCGTTGTGGTTAATCAGGAAGGCAGTATTCTTAAAACCGAAAAGCTGTACTGGGATAATAAAACGCAAAAAGTTTCAACGGATGTATATGTGAAAATAAAAACTCCGAAAGAAGAGGTCGAGGGAATCGGCTTCCTCTCAGACCAGAATCTCAAAAACTATACAATTTATAAGGTAACGGGCACGTTTAATCAATGAAAAGTTGTATTACTTTTATCCTTTTTTTTCTGTTCATACCGGCTTTGCTGTTTCCGCAGGATAAAATTGAACTGAAGCGAAGCGATAAACTCACAGGACGAACGGAAGACGGCAAGTCGGTACGGGAAGCCACCGGCAATGTTTATATCGTTCACGGCCGCGTTCAGGCATACTGTAATACCGCCGTTCAGTATCTCGATGAAAACCGCATTGAATTGCGCGGTGATGTTAAGATACTTCAGGATACTCTTTCTCTTTATACATCCAAAGCAATATACTACGGAAACGACAGCAGGGCTTTCTGCGAGGGAGGCGTTACGTTAAAAGACCCGAATGCAACAGTCCGCGCGGATGGCGGCGTTTATTTCTTCGGCGAAGCCAAAGCTGTTTTCAAAGGCAACGTTATTATTATCAACCCCGCTTACCGCATTACTTCAGATGAACTTACTTATTTGCGCGGCACTGAAGATTCTTTCGCGCGCAGTAATGTTGTCGTAACAACGGATTCGGCTGTGATTAAAGCGGAAAATATAGATTTCTTCAAACGCTCGGGAAAAACTTTCGCGTGGAATAAAGTCAGTATTCAAAGTGATTCCAGCACTATATATTCGGATACACTTACAGATTATTCTTTCGAGAAAAAAAGTATCGCCTCGGGTAACGTGATAATCCTGAATTCAACTAACCGAATCGTAATTACCGGCAATTACGCCGAGAACTATGAACGGGAAAAGTATTCTTTCATTAAAGGAAATTCTAAACTTGAGCAAGTTACCGATTTATCTGAGGGTGAAAAAGATACGCTCCTTATTTACAGCAGTATTCTCGAAACTTACCGCACTAAACCCGAACGTTACATAGCAAAAGAAAAAGTAGAAATTATACGGGGCACATTCCTCGCAAAAAGCGATACCGCTGTTTTTGCGAAAACAACGGATGATAATGCCGAACAGGTATCGCTTTTTTTCAAAGCTATAGTATGGCAGGACAATCTTCAGCTTACGGGAGATTCGATATACGCCGGTATAACCGGCAGAAAGCTTTCTTACGTATATTCAAAAAAAAATGATGCGCTGAGCGGCTCGGTGAATTCTTTTCTTCTCGTTGAGAACGAAAACACCGTATTCCCTGACAGGTTCGACCAGATGACGGGACGCGATATAAAAATTGTATTTGAAAATGATACGATTAAGTTCGTTAATATTATAAAGAATTCGCAAAGCATCTATTTTCTTTACGAAGAAAAAAAAGGGAACGGAGTCAACGTGGCTGACGGAGAAAATATGCTCGTTTCTTTCGGTGAAAATCAGAAAGTATCAAAAATCAGAATTGATAAGAATCCGAAAGGACAGTATATCCCTGAGACTCAGATAACCAGCGTTCAGCTGACTCTTCCGGGATTTAATCCCCGCAAAGATAAACCCGTCAGGAAATAGGCGTTAAGTGTTAAGTTCTTCTGCTCTTGTTCTAATAAATTCGTTCATTAATTCGCGATAATTTGTGCAAATTCGTGTCAAAAGTTCTTCTGCTCTTATTTTTAATCTGTGTAATCTGTGGCTATGGCTCTTATTTCATTAAAATCTTCTCGTAAAACCGTTCATACATATCAACGATTTTATCTTCATTGAAAAATTCCGCTCTCTCACGCGCGGCTTTCGCAAACAAGCCGTATTTCTTTTCATTAGTCAGCAGTTCCACGGCATATTTCGCCATTCTTTCCGTATCTCCGAATTCCGCTATATAGCCAGTTTCTCCGTGAACATTAAGCTCGGGCAAGCCGCCTACGCTCGAAGAAATCACCGGTACTTCACAGCTCATCGCCTCAAGCGCCGATAATCCGAAACTCTCCGTCTGCGACGGCATAAGGAATAAATCTGATATAGCAAGCAGTTCTGCGATTGAATCCTGCTTACCCATAAATTTCACGAATTCGCTGATTCCGAGTTCTCTGCATAACCTTTCCGTTTCGCTTCTTTCGGGACCGTCACCTACGAGTATAAGACGCGCGGGAATTTTCTCTCTCACCTTCGAAAAAATCTTCACAACGTCCCGAATTCTTTTTACCGGACGAAAATTTGAAGTGTGTATCAGAATTTTTTCATTACCTGCGGCAAAGTTCTTTTTGAAACAACCGGTTTGAGCCGCCGACGCGCGGTTATATTTTACTGTATCTATGAAGTTTGGAATTACTTCGATGTCTTTTTCAATCTGATAATTTGAAAGTGTTTTTTCCTTAAGGAAGTTCGACACTGCCGTTACTCCGTCCGACTGCTCTATGCTGAACTTCATAGTAGCAAGGAAACTAGGCTCCAGTCCGACAAGAGTAATATCCGTTCCGTGAAGTGTTGTTATAATCTTTATCGTTCTGCTGTTCTTTCTCTCATTTTTTAAGATTTCTCTTGCGAGGTATGCGCTCGTTGCATGCGGAATAGCGTAATGCGCGTGAATAAGGTCAAGTTCGTTGAATTTCACAACTTCCACCATCTTGCTTGTGAGCGCAATAGAATACAGAGGAAAATCAAATAACGGATAACTGTACATTTCCACTTCATGATAAAAAATATTCCCCACATACGTACTTAACCTCGAAGGCATCGCATAAGAAATGAAGTGTACTTCGTGCCCTCTCATCGCCAGCGTCTTACCGAGCTCCGTCGCCACAACGCCGCTTCCTCCGTATGTCGGATAACATGTAATACCGATTTTCATAAATTCTCCTTTTATTTTAAATAGTTATTTGCTCTAATTCTTAAAAAGTTTTTTTAATCTGTATAATCTGTGGCAAAAGCTTTTATTCTGACAAATCTTTTATTCGCGCTATTCGTGTAAATTCGCGTCCGAATCTCTTTTGCTCTTATTCTTCATTATTAATTGTAAATCTGCGTTATCTCCGCCGTATATCCGAATACTTCTTCGAATAATTCTTTCCTCAGATTCACTCCCCATATCTCCAGTGTAACGTCTTTCGAATCTTCCGCCAGCACTCCGATTTTATAAACTTTACCCGATATACACAGCTGTATATTCTGAACATTCGCGCTGTGACCCCTGTCAAGCCCGTCTGCAATCCTGAGTATTCCCGCAAGCATTTTCACTTTCTTCTTATTGCCGGGATTTAGTTTTTCAAATTCAATGTGCTTCTCTTTCGGATTCGATTTCCTGTGATAGCGGGCTATATTAGCTATAATTTCAATCTCTTCGTCGTTAAAGCCAAGCAGTTCCGAATTCCTTATCAGATAGTATGAATGCCTGTGATGCTGTGAGTGTGATATGCTGTGTCCGATATCGTGAAGCAGGCAAGCCGCTTCAATATACTCTTTATCCTTATCGTCCAGCCCGAATGCATCTTTAAGCGTATCGAATATTTTCACGGCAAACCGGTATATCTGCTTTGCATGAGGCTCGTCGTAATTACAGTGTTTGGCAAGATTTACAACGCTTCTGTAACGCACATTCATCAAATCTTCCGAGTCGAGTGTACTGTGCTCTTTATCAATCGTATCAAGCAGAATCCCTTCCCTCAGCGCAAATGCTGACAATGTGATTTTTCCGAGATTCAATTCCGAAAATATCTGCCAGAGTATAATAGCACCAGCGGTAATAATATCGGCTCTTGATGGATCCAGTCCTGCAATTTTTCTGACAGTGCCGGACGTCCCGGATTTAATTATTATTTTTAAGGCTTCGGAAAGCTCGTCTGACGTGTAAGTGAAATTATTGAAGTTGAATTGCTCCGCATTGAGCGGATGATTGACTGCGTAAATAATGGAACCTATATTAAGTATTGTTCCGGAAGTACCGATAACGTTTTCATAATTAAAACCTTTCAGATGTCTTACAACGGGATTTATAATGCTTCTGACGTATATTCCCGCATTTTCAACATTCTCTTTCAGAATCCTGCCGTTGCTGAAATATTTTTCCGTCAGCCGCACCGCACCTACTTTTATACTGTTCGCATACAGTATGTTTCCCTTTTTCCCTATCAGGAATTCCGTGCTTCCGCCGCCAATATCAATCATCAGTATCTGTTTATCAAATACGGGAAGCGCCTGAAGTAGTCCGAGATAAATGAGGCGCGCCTCTTCATATCCCGAGACGACTTCAATGTGTATGCCGGTTTCATCAATCACGCGATTCAAAAAAACATCCCTGTTAATCGCTTCCCGTACCGCGCTTGTAGCAACTGCCCTGATTTCGGCGTTGTATGAATCGCATACAAGCCGGAATCTTTTTAACACCGTAATCGCCCTGTCCATAGCTTCCACCGAAAGATACTTCATTTCGGAAGCTCCCTTTCCAAGCCTGACAACCTCTTTATCCTTTGTGAGAATTTTCACAATTCCCTCATCGTTCGTCTTCGCTACTACGAGGTGAAAAGAGTTCGTTCCGATGTCAACAGATGCAAGTATTTTTTCAGACATTGTTTTTTTCTATGTGTTTTATTGCTTTTTCGAACACTTTATCAACAGTGATTTCATTTATATCCGCAGACGGAGATTGTATGTAACTCCCCTCATCGTTTATCGGCGCCCATTCATATCCGTGTGTCGGACCAAACAATCCTATAACGTCCGCATTCATATACGCCGCCACATGCATCATGCCCGTATCGTTGGAAATATATAAATCAGTTTTTATTAATATCGCACCTTCTTCACGCGCAGTCATACACGAAGGAATTGTTACGGATATATTACTCTCTTCAAGCCTTGCCTTTATATAATCTGTAATTTCCGTATCAACCGGACCGGAAGTCAGCACCGCATAACAACCGTATTTTTCATACAGTTTTCTTATCAGTTTTACAAAATTATCCTTATCCCACCTGTTAGCTTTTTTACCCGCGCCCGGGTGAAAAGCGATTATTTTTCTGCTTTTGTCGGGAAAATTATCCGCCGCATATTTATCGGCAAATTCAGTCTCCTCTTTGCTTAATATTATACTAACGTTTTTTTTCTCTTCTTCCGTCA
>Ga0247841_10003162_pt1 | contig 31094 bp, 28 predicted proteins | sample LaCruzMarch2015__2_FD_192410 | JGI IMG/M metagenome (GOLD analysis project Ga0247841, IMG submission 192410) | Freshwater microbial communities from meromictic Lake La Cruz, Castile-La Mancha, Spain - LaCruzMarch2015_18m | ecosystem: Environmental > Aquatic > Freshwater > Lake | place: Spain... | reverse complement strand
CGGGCCATTAATAATGACCCATTATAGAGTGCGAATGGAAGCATGACATGCCTCAGGATTAAAAACCAGCGCCCGCCACGTCGGTCGCTTCTTGACAAGCCTTCTCATGGAAGGCGGACCTGCCTCAGGCACGGCACCCCTGGCTATTGGATTTGTCCCCGTTGGGGACAGAGAAAAACAACCGCAGCACCCTTTTCGAATGGGGTCAGTATAGAGTGAATAAATGAATGAATCAGCGAATAATCCCACCAGTGAAGCACCCCGCAGCAAGCCGCGGGGCATCTTTGCGGAACCCTGCGAAGCCGGAAATGCCATTCCTCCCTGTGGCGAGCCACAGGGCTTCCTGGCGAAGAAGGGTGCATCAACAAGCCGTCGGGCATTTGCGTTCATGATCATGGGACTCATTGCCTTTGCCCTGCTCATGTTCCGCCAGGTCCTTGTTCCCGGTCAATGCCTGTTCACAACGGATGACAATATTGGGCAGATGCAGATGATAAAAAATTTGTTATCCATTTGGGCCGATGGTTATTACTCTGATACCACTTTTTTAGGTATGCCCGGAGGTGCCGTGTCGGTCTGGAGTTGGAGTGGTTTGATGGTCTGGATGTTGCCTTTCACGTTTTTTTTCAACTGGATGCATGCCATCAACCTTGTCCTGGGCTCATTGTTCCTGGCGATGTGGTTGAGATCGCGCAATGTCGGTTGGCCGTCAATTGCACTGGGGCTCCTGACCGCGTTTTGGGTGGGCAGTAACCTGACGTTGACTTATGCTGGTCATCGCGGGAAATTCGGGCTCCTCATGGTTGCCTGTGTTGCCCTGTATTGTATCTCCCGCGCATTGTCCCGAAAAGCGAGTATATTGTGGGGCATTCTGACGGGTGGTGTGCTTGCCTTTATGTTGATGGAACAATTGGATGTGGCCTTGTTTTACGGCTTTGCTCTGGGGGCGTATGCCTTATTCCTGGCAATTAGACAATGGCGGGCCAATGGGATCCAGCCTTCGCAGCCAAGAGCTTTGCTACGGCGGAGTAGGCCTTGGGCGAAATCGGCAGTCGCGATCGTTTTGATGGTTGGAATACCGTTGCTAATTACTTCTACCATGATGTTCGTTAGTTATGCAGCCAATATCAAGGGGGCGGCCAGTATCCAGACGGAGTCGCCGCAGGAAAAATGGGCATTTGTCACGCAGTGGAGCTGGCCGCCGGATGAATGCATTGATTTTATCGCCCCGGGCTACATGGGGTGGCGCAGCGGGGAACCGGAAGGTCCTTATTGGGGACGGATGGGGCGTTCGGCCGGATGGGAACAGACCCGCCAGGGATTTATGAATTTCAAGCTGGAAAACCAGTATCTTGGTATCATTCCGACCCTGTTGGCGTTATTCGCGATATGGGCGGGGGTGATGGGGGGTCGGAGTAACGGTGTGCCGGAGTGTGGGAGTAAAGGAGTAAATGGGGGAAAGAATAATGAAATGCGATCCTACACCGATACTCTCATACACCCGTACTCCGATACTCCGATGCGCCCATACTCAACTACATTAAGGCGGTCTGAGATTATTTTCTGGGGATGTGTGGCCGTGGTCACGTTGCTACTGGCATTTGGAAAGTTCTTTCCATTGTATGCCCTATTTTACAAGTTACCGCTGGTGTCTTCCATCCGCAATCCGAACAAGTTCCTGCAGGTCTTCCAGTTGGTTCTGGGTATCTTGGCGGCATATGGACTGGATGAAGTGTTGCAAAGCAAACATCGAACATCCAACATCGAGCGTTCAGCGTCGAATAAATAAGATACGGAATGAGGCGGATATGGCGAGGGCGACGATAGAAGACGGAAGGTGAAGGCCAGATACCGTAAAATAGACGACAGATGACCTAATGACCGACAAGGAGAATAAAAAATGTTTTCGGTTGGTATAGTTGTTCCCAGCTGGCATTACTGGGCCAATCCGGCCCGCATCCAGCCGATGTACGAATTGTATTTTGCTACCTTGCTTGAGTCGCGTTTTCCGGCGCAGGATCTTTGTATTGATATGATTGACCTGCGGGGCATCCGTCAGGATCAGCAGGTTTTTCATGTCGCCGAGCGCGACCTGTATGTTTATTGGATTGCCAAGACCGGCGATTACAGCAGGATTCAAAAACTGGTTGGCCAGCTCCGTTCCGCTTATCCGCAGGCGAAACATGCCGCCGGTGGCACCCATATTGACATCTTTGTCGAGGAAAGCGGGAAAGATTTTGATGCCATTGTCGTCGGGCCGGGGGAGGAATCTTTAACAACGTTGGTTAATGACTGCCGGGCCGGGAAAATAAAAAAAATATATAAGGGCGATTATAAAAATGTCCATTATGCCGATTATCCTTTTATGCGGCGGCATTTTCTCCCGGAGACCGCCATCGTCAATACCCTGCTTTTTGAAAAATACGGGCAAAATATCCGCAGCACCTGCGTGCTCTTCTCGCGCGGGTGTGTTTTTAAGTGCAGGTTTTGCGTTTATAATGTGCCTCCCGTAATTCAGATGCGTACGCTCGCTTCCATTGAAGAGGAAATTCAGTACCTGAAAAAGGAATATCGTGTCCAGGCAATCAACTTGAAAGATGAAATCTGCCTTCCGTTAAAACGTGAGGTGGTCGTCCCGTATTTGAATACGCTTAAGCGTTCTCAAGTGATGTGGCGGGGACAAACCACGATCTTTGGGACCGATGCGGAAGTGCTCAAAATGGCTTCGGAATCCGGATGCGTGGAGCTGGCCGTTGGCGTTGAAAGTGTTTCCCAACAGGTGCTGGATATCGTCGGCAAGAAAATCAATCCCGACCAGGTTAAAAAATTCATTAAAACCTGCAGGCAATGCGGCATTAAAGTGAAAATGTGCCTGATTTTCGGTTTGCCGGGCGAGCCGCGCGATATTGTTGCGCTGACGCGTTTGTTTATTGAAGAGGCGCGGCCGGATTATGTGAGTTTATCCGGTTTTGATCCCGTGCCGGGTTCTGAAATATTTGTTAATTCCGTTTATTATGGTATTAAAGACATTGATACCAACTGGGAAAAACACGCTCAGTTGCTTTACCGTTTTTCGGATATAGAGGAAGTTGGCCTGCCGTTTCATTATGAAAAACGTAACCGGTGGGGCGAAACGTTTTCGCGTGAAGAGATTATTCAGAATATTATCACGATCCAGGGTTATTGCCGCCAGCACGGCTTGATTTACTGACGTGGACTATGCCCGTAACCCAAAGAAATTAACCACGGATTACACTGATAACAAGGATGGGGAAGGTTGGCGATGATTTGGGTTGACCTGTTACATATCAGGCCCGACATCTCGGAGAGTCGGTATCCGTGCCATCCGTGGTGAGATCCTTGTTTTTCATGGCGATTTGTCATGATGGTCTCGGAATTATTCCACGAATTTATTCAAAGGACATTCCATGAAAGTTCTCCTGATCGCACCCACGTATTTCTATAAAGAGTCATATCCGGCATTTATCTCTAATTCGGATTTTCCTGTCGGCTTTGCCTATATTGCCGGAGCGCTTCGGCGGGCGGGGCATGACGTTTGCGGCCTTAATCCAAACAATGATTCATCCTATCGGTCGGCCCGTGAAATGCTGGAGGCCAAAATTCGTGACGCTCTTGATCGCTTTCGGCCCGAGCTGATCGGCCTCGGCGGGCTATGCACGGATTATGCCTTTATTCGCGATGCGATCGGCATTATCCGGCGGATAGATCCAAGTATCAGAATTGTATGTGGCGGTGGAATTATCACGCATGATTCGGCTTTTATTTTTTCGGACTTGAAACCTGATTTTTGCATTACTGGAGAAGGTGAAGAGGTGATCGTCGCATTGGCCGGGGCAATTGCGCAAGGGCACGACTATGAAGCCATTCCGAATATCGGCTACTGGATTGACGGGATGCCCCGGTTTACCCGGGTGGATTATTCGGTATATGGGTCGCTCGATGACCGCGCGTTTCCGGACTACGCGCTTTTTGGCATCGATGAAAGGTTGGAGCGTTGGTCGTGGGCCACACAACTGGTCTATCGTTTTTCCAATCCGCACCCGCGCGTGATGACATTGGTTACCGCGCGCGGCTGTCCTTTCCGGTGCTCATTTTGCATCCACCACCATGGTTCCCGCTATCGCGTGCGCTCCGTTCCCAATATACTCAAGGAGATTGACGAGTTGTATGCGCGCTATCACTTCAATATCCTGGCCATCCTCGATGAAATGTTTGCGGCGCACAAGTCGCGGATGAAAGAGTTCTGCGAATCACTCATTACGGCACGCGCCGAACGCGGATGGGATTTCAATTGGACGTTTCAAACGCATGCCAATGCGGCGCTTGACCGGGACATGCTGGCTTTGGCAAAAGCAGCCGGGTGCATTTATTTCAGTTATGGGATTGAAAGCGCCAGCCCGCAGGTTCTGAAAAGCATGAATAAGCGGATCAAGTTGGAGAATATTGTTGAAGCGATCGCGCTGTCAAAATCGGCGGGGGTTCTCTTTGGCGGCAATTTTATCTTTGGTGATCCGGCGGAGGATTCCACGACGGTCCGTGAGACGCTTGCTTTCTTCTGGAAACATTGCATGGGGATGCACAGCTTTATCGGCCAGATTCATCCCTATCCGGGAAGCCTCCTTTTTGAGGAATGCATGGAGCGCGGTTTAATTCGCGATAAAAAAGATTTCTATACGCATATCGACGAGCGTGTCTGGAATATGACCCGGTTGCCGAATAGAATCTGGTACCCATGGATCAGTATTTTATTTTATTTTGCGTCCAAGTTTCCCTGGCTAAGTAGTTGCGCGGCTGATTCTGTGGAAAAAGATGCTGCAAAAGACGATACGCAATTACCGAGTGCAATGGCGTATTACAATGTTAGTGCGGTATGTCCGCATTGTGGTCACAAGGCTCTCTTCCGTGAGGCGTTGCCTGGTGAAGCGAGCGGCCCGGTGGTGCGTCATAATTGGTTCCGACAAGTTGTCCGCCTTATTTGGGCGCCGAGCGAACGACGGAATCGCTTCAAGCTGAAGGCAGCAACGGCAAGTTTTCTTTATCTTATGATGTCTTTCCGTCATCCCATTTTTGGGCTGCTACGGCCGTTTATGATCCGTCCGGCCGGCTTATCGTTTGTGAACGCATGCCCTTCTTGTGCCCGATTAATGCGTGTTTCTGTCCCGCAACTTTGCAAGACGCCGTTGCGCCCTGGTTTGGTTGATCGTATCGCCATCCCCTTGCTTAAGCGCTTGTTCGCCGGTTCTTCGTCGTCCCCGGGATAAGTTTTGTTTATGCGTGATTCAGATCGGATGTGTTTATGAATGCCACGAAACCAAAGTCGGTATCATCGGACCAAGGTAGCGGCGATATTCGATCCGCTCTGTCCCGTGTGCTCGCGAACAATTTTGTTATCCTATTTGCTGGATATGTTCTTACATGTCTGGCGTGTTATTTGTATTTCATTCTCACCGGGAACGGTCTTCGTGCAAATTATGGTGATAGTTGGTTATATACCGAGTTGGCGAAACGTATTGCATTTAATCATTCCCTGCTTCATAGAGATTATGTTAATTGTGCAATTTATCCACCATTATATCCGTTTTTGATTTCGTTTGCTTATCTCTTTCGGGAACAAGCCGCTATTTTCGAGGCCATCAAGATCCTTAATATCATGGCATACTCCTCCGCGTTTTTCCCGATGTATCATTTGCTTAAATGCTACGCGGGTTTGTCAAGAAACCAGTCTTTTGCGGGCGCCATATTGCTATTGATTAATTGGTGTTCACTTTGTTATGTCGTTCATATTGGTTCCGAGCCCTTGTATTGTCCGCTGCTCGTTTGGTTTGCATGGTTTTTGGTTGATAATAAGTATCTGAAAGGCAAATTGGATTTATTGCTTTTCATCTTTGTTTTTGCCGCCATCCCTCTGACCCGGTCCATCGGCAACCTTGTGTTTCCCTGTTTTGCAGGAGCAGTGATTATCAAACTCATTAATCTGCGAAGCAATCATTTGGTCATGGAATTCAAGAAGCTGGTTCGGCGATCAATAATTGTGCTTATGGCGTCGGCCATAATTATGCTGTTGTATAATCTGTATTTGAAGTCAGTGTTGCCCAAAAGTCCGGGCGATGCTTTTGGCGGCTATATTGCCATTTTGGCGGATCCTATGTGGATGCAAACATTGCTTAAGCCGTCGTACTGGTTCGATCGTACCGCCTATTCCTTTTCCTGGATCCTGATTGGGACCGGAACGGTTGCCGTTCCGCTTTTAATTTCCATTATTATTAGAAACAGGCAAATCCTCCGTGAGGATGCTTTGGCGTCTTTTCTTTGCTTTTTCCTGGCGGGCACCTTTGTTCTTGTTCCGCTGTTTACGCCATCTGAATCCTTGGGCTGGGCTTTCCCTCGATATTACGATCCTTTCCTGTTCCTGTTTATTGTCATCCTTTTTAAACACATCCGGCTTTATGACCGGAAAGACTTGATAATTGCAATGGCAATCACCGTGGTTGGTATCCTGCTTGCGCCACCTTTGACCACGCATGCATCCTGCTTCGCATTAAGTCAAACTCATCTTTGGGCCGTGTATTTTTTACTTTATGGCCTTGGCGGGTTACTGTTTGTTGCCATGTTGTGGGTTTTTCATAGGTATAAACAGTATTTTATTAATTTGTTTTTAGTAATGATGGCCATGTCGATCCCGACTTTGTTTGTCTTGGATTATCTGGGTGGTAACAAGCTTGGTCCAAATCTATTCAGCTTCTACGATGCCCATGGAATTACCAGGGAAGTATTGGCGGAGCGCGCTTCAAATCCAAATACAGAATTGATTGTTGACTTATCTTGGAGATATCGTCGAGGGGGGCTTGAAATTTGTGAATATTGGGAATATTGGAGGATATTGACAAACCTTCCACTGATCCCGGTTTATAAAGATTTGACTACTTATTTATCCGATCCGCTGAATAAGGGGAAAAGATTTATGGTGCTGACGCATCAAAACATCCCAAATGCGGTTAAGATCGTCAAAGGTCAGGACATTTCGCTTTATATTTTTGATCGCTATTTATTGCGGTGATTAGTTCTTCACGGAATGTTTAATATTTACGGTCGACGCTGATAGCCGGATCATATTGGATCATCTCCGTAGTCGCCAGTCTCGCTACGCGCTGGCCACGTCATAATTACCGGCCACAATAACGTCGTGACAGCCAGCTTAACAAATATTTTCGATATTTATTTAATAATAATCTTAACCCATCATACAAAGATGGTTTATAACCTATAATTGATTTGGAATGAAACAGGTAAATGTTCGCACATCGCCATAAATATTTTAGCGACAGCAACTCCGTTTTGTCGCGATCCTCAACCGACATTGGAACATTGCATGCAAGACAATATTTCATGAATTTCCCATTCAAATGATTGCGCCTAATTTCTCGAATGGTTTCACAATTCAGGATATTCGAAAGATTATGCGTATTTAAGTCCCCAATTACAGTTTCAGCTTCGGCGTCTATACAGCAGCGAATACAAAGGCCGTCCCAAGTAATCGACGGCATCCACAAGGCCCAACACAAACAGGGCGTAGGACGGTACGGTTCTCTGGCGCGCAAAAAGCTGGTGTCGCCACTCCGGCTCCAATTAAATTTGTTCATCTGTGAAATTAAATGAAAATGCGATTTGTTAAGAAAATCAAAGAATTCTTTCTGCTCCGTTAGCGTTGCAATTCCCGCGTCGAGATAATTTATCTCTATGTTATTCAGATAAGGATTGTTTTTTAATGACCGAACCATATCGAACACTCTCTCGGCATCTGTGCCGGGGCGGGTTAGTTGATATTCTCGAAATGGAGCGAGACTTAAATGCAGGCGAGTTAATCCGGCTTGGAACAATTTAGTTAATAGGCTATCGGTTAATAAATACCCGTTTGTAGTCAAGTCGATATCGTTTATGTTGTGCTGCTTGATATAGGCTATTCGTTCCACAATATATTTGTCACACAAGGGTTCGCCGCATCCACTCAGGATAGCCTTGCGAAAACCAATTGCCGTTGCTTCGTCAATGATTTTCCGAAAAAGCGATTCTTGCATCACGCCCTGACGGCGTTTCATTAAATGGTGCGGACAAAACATGCAGCGCAAATTGCAGATGTTTGTTGTCTCCAGATTCAGGGTAGCATTCTTAGAGTCAACATATTCTGACTGAGCATGATTCCATAAAACAGGAATATGCGGTGACACTTGAAAATAATCGATCATTTCAATCCCTTTCTATTACGTATCTCATAATCAAGATGCCAGATCCGGATACATCAAACCGCCCAAAGGCGGTAACTGCAGTTCTATCGAACCTCTTCAATAGGCACTGGTGTAGCCGTGGCTCGATAAAAACGCCATGTTGAAGTTCCTATGAATTAAATTAGTCAAGGTTTAACCAAGGGATTCGCGTCTACTAACACTTGCTGCCGTCCTCTTTCTACGCCTGGTTGAGGTCGGGCCGGTTCATTCAAGATAGAAGCCGATCAAAGAGCGAACTTCACAGTCTGGTAGATCAAGAGTATCCTGCCGCGTGTCGCCATGTAGGAGCCGATCGCATGGATGACCAGTAGCCTCGATAAGGTTGGTTAAATGGTTTCATTTTTTTAAACACCTCATAAAAAATCCTTGACATAAAAAATATGGCGCGCATTTAGCAATATGAGATAATAATTTTCCCTTCCAACTCTGGTAGTCAAACGTATAATGAAATTCGGAAACAGTCCACCCGCATTTATCCAAAAGCGGCTTGGTAAGGATTGGCTTGAACCCAAATAAATGAAAAGAGTTTTCAATCTTCTTTGCCATTTCCAACTTATATAATTCTGATTCTACATACTGCGTATAAAAGGAAGTAGCTAGTGGGAAATTAAGCCAAAGTTCGTTGCAATCAATCCACTCAAGAACTAATGCCGGGTGTTTTAGGTGTTCCAGGCAATCAAACATTGTTACGATATCAAACCCGACAGGAAACATAGGCAAGGGTAATTTGTCTAAATCGCAGACAATATTTGCTCGTGATGACATGTCAAGAGTTGTCCGGTCAAGTCCTGCCCATGCATTTCGAAATAAAGATAACCGTGGCTCAACTTCACAGTAACCAATTCCGCCAATGTCCAGCACCCGTTTTCCTTTTAACCGACGAATCAAATCCCATCTGGTAGGTAATGTTTTCATTTTTTAATACCTCACAATCGCGCTTCGTATTTTAATAAAGACTGCCGTTTTGAAACAATCATACATTCCCAATGATGTTCTTGCACACACACCAATCCAGTTGGCATGGCTTATGCAGCCAAGCCCGGTCAGACCGTTTTAAATGACTGATGGATAAAACAAATAGCCAAAGGCCTTCGGTCAATTCACAATCGGGCGTTTAATCAAGTCGTATTCTTCATAAGCTCGCTTTTGATATTGCATTAATTCCTTGTCGCTCACTTCCGAAAAATTTACCGCGACATGTTGATAGTAGGAATAATCGCCCAGTTTCATCGGGTCGGGTTTGGCCAATACGCCCTTTTTTAGCGCAAGGTCGTAGAGGCGTGTTCCCGGATATGGTACCGCTATCAGAAACCGAACCTGTTCCGTATTCAATTCTTTTGCAAAATCAATTGTCGCTTGAATGGTGCGGTGCGTATCGCCGGGGTGGCCTAAGATGAATGAGGCGAGTACTGGCAAGTCGGCGGCCTTCAGGACTTTGACAGCCTGGCAAATTTGGGTTTTCGTGATTCCTTTGCCGGTCATTCTTAATATATCGTCATCGCCTGATTCAACACCAAGGAATACGACCAGGCAACCGGCGTGTTTCAGCGCCTCCGCGATCTCCTGATCAATCGTATCGGCCCGAAGTGAGACATAAAACCTGATCTTTAGGTGTTCCTGTTTGATCAGGTCGCATATCTTCAGCGTTCGATTCCGGTCAATGCTAAACGTATCATCATAAAACATGAATTCAAAAATGCCGTATTTGCTTGTCAAAATCCGGATTTCTTTCAATAGATTTTCGGCCGAGCGCATCCGAACTATCCTTTTCCAGACAACTTTTGATGCGCAGAAGATGCAATCCCAGGCGCAGCCGCGCGCGGAAATGATTCCCATATAGTTGGACTTAAACATCACGGGGTCAACATAGGCCTTGATATCCAGGAGGTCCCAGGCGGGAAATGGTAGCGCATCCAGGTCCTTGATGAAGGGGCGTGGGGGGTTGACCGTGATTGAATTACCCTGGCGAAATGCGAGGTTGGGTATGGAGCTGACATCTCGGCCGGCCTGGGTGTAATCTAAAAAATCGGCAAGCGCATCTTCGCCTTCGCCAATAATGGCGTAGTCGATGGCCGGGTCATAAAATACCGCTTCCGGGTCTCCGGCAACATGCGGTCCGCCTAATAAAGTAATGACCTTGTTCGAAATTGCTTTGCAGGCTTTGGCGGTTTTTACGACTATCGGGTAACGCGGGGTAAGGCAGGATAAACCGATAATATCCGGCTTGTCCTTCATCAGGATATTTGCGAGCGCTTGTCCATCATCCTTGCCGTTGATTTCAAAATCATGGATGCGCACATCATGGCCATGCTGTCTCACATATGCCGCAAGCATTGCCAGGTTGATGGGTGGCCGGAATGTGCCCGTATGCTCGATGTTCGGCGGGTTAACTAATGCAATTCGCATAATCCTTCGCTCCATCTCTTTTTATTTGGGCGGTTGTCCAATTTAAGTCCGGCGCATTTTTGGTTGCGGTAGGCCGCATAGATTTTACGGGCAACCCATGCCGGTTCCATCCCATAAGTTATTTTCGGGCCTATTTTAATGGTGCTGGGATAAACCCCGATGATTCTCACATTGTGTTTTTCGGCTTCAATCCTGAAAGAATTTGTGAAGCCGCGCAGGCCCCATTTGCTGGCGCAATATATGCTCCGTAAATATTGCGGTTCCAACCCGGACAAGGAATTAATGTTTATAATTGTCCCGCGGCCATTATTGCAAAATAAGCCATATAATCGCCGTGTAAGTTTTATCGGGGCGATCAAGTTGGTTTCTAAAATCTCGACAATCTTGCGGTCATCCATCTTTTCAAGTGGCAAGTGGGGACATTTCAGCACGGCGTTATTGATCAAAACCGAGACGTCCGCTTCCGCGGCGGTATTAAAAAGCCGGGTTATTGTGCCGGCAGTCCTTATATCACCGCGGACGATTTTACATGATCTGCCTTTTTGTAAAATTGTTCTACGGAGACTTTTTAAGGCATTAGCGTTTCTTCCATGCAGGATTGTGTTGAAACCGTTATCTGCGAATACCAGGGCCAATTCTCTGCCGAGACCCTTGCTTGACCCTGTAATTAAAATACTTTCTCGTGTCATATTTTATTGCCGCCGCTTTTTTCCCGAACAATGACTCCCGCTTGGAACTGCCCGCGCTGACTTGGATCGTCCCGCCCGCAACACTTTTCGCAGCGATGTTGGCAGGTAGCATTGCGAGCAGGGGCACGTACTTTGTCAGGCTGCCCGCAGTTGTTACGTGACAGCGTTGCTGGGCGGGCATTATTCCTGATTGTTAAATTTCTCGTTTTTTAATCATTTGTCAAGACATCCGTTAAATACTGTCAAATGTCTTTTAAACGTTCGCCTGTGTGTGGTAAAACTTCGCTATGTGACAACATATTCTTGAAAGCGTTGTAACTGTGAGCGGTAAACCTCATGGCATGTGAAGGAAGTGACACATGTATGACCATAAGTTGCGGACAACTTTCATTTTTGTAATTTTATCGCTGCAACCATTAACCTGTTTCCCACCTTGAAATATTTCGCCGTCTGCCACACAGTTCTATCAAGAATTGAAGGTCCCCCGCATTCATAAACTCCCACCACTCCCATCACCCCGGTCCACCACTTGGCACAGAAAAGCCCATTCTTTTCCAAAAGCTTGCGCAGAGTAGAAATAGTAAATTGCCAATAATGATACGGTAGGCCGAATCCATGGAATGGCGGCAGTTTAAAACCCAAAAGATTCGGGACTTGGATAAAAAGCACTCCGCCGGCTGTCAGGGCCCCTGCCATTTTCTTAAGTTGGCTGTTTGGCTCCTTTAAATGCTCTAAAATATCACAGATGACAATAGCATCATAAGAGCGGTCAAACGAATATTCTTCAAGAGTTGACTGCCAGGCATTCACTTCAAGGGCCTTGGTGGCATACCCAACCGCTTCGGCTGACATATCAATCCCAACGCATTCTATGCCTTTGGACTGGCAAAAATTCAGCCAAAATCCGTATCCGCAGCCAGCATCAAACAATGTTTTGATTTCAGGCTTAAACTGCCGGATGCGCCGCAGGCGTTCCTCGAAGAAGGAATGAAAAACTTTTTTATGTATTTCATAAAGATGTGGGAAGCTCCAATACTCGACCTTTTCTTTGTCCTTATTCGGCAAATCTTTCTGGGCACTCTCAATAAAATCATTCTGCCCCGTTGGCGCCTCTTTTAAATAAACCAGTTTGCAGCGTCGACATTGAAGCAAGATGTGATTTTCAACTTGCTTAAAAACCACAGGCCTACCCCCATCATCGCAAATACAGCAATTAATACTCATAATAAATTATTACCACAAATACATACGAATTACTTATTAAAGGATTTGTGTTAATTTGTGTGTCCCGCCCATCTATAAATAAATTGGTGGGATCCCACCATACGTTATCTTTGAGCGGGACAATTCGCAAAAATTAGTGTTAAAGGTAAATTGTTGAAAGTTTACTAAGAACCTATCCGTAAATAACAATTACTTGTCTGAACACGATCAATGCACACGCCAACTCCAATAATCCCTCGAAACTCAATGCTGTTTTCTCGAACTGCACGAGCAACTGTGCGATAACGATTCAGCCAAGAGTGCGTGCGCTCAACCACCCACCGGCGTGCGCGGGCACGAGAGTTCCGTCGTTTCGCCGCAATCTCTTCGCCCCTTTGTCGGACATGCGGCACGTAGTGACGCTTCTCCATCGCCTTCTGTGCCGGTTCCCCGGTATAGCCCTTGTCAGCGCAGAGATGCTCCCGAGGGGGGTCCTGTACAGGCGGCCGCTCCGTCACTATTTGATCCAGTGTTGCTTCCAGAAGTTTCATGTCGTGCACCTGAGCCCCGCTGGCGACTATCGACAGCGGGATTCCAGTCGCGTCTACGAGCAGACTGCGCTTGCTCCCTTTTTTTTTCCCGATCTGTGGGGTTCGGACCAACGGCCTCTTGCGCTAAAGGCGCTTTGACCATCGCCCCGTCGATGCTTTGCCACGCCCAGGCAATGCCCTCCAACTCATCGTATTCCGCCAACCCTTTCCGCCACAGTCGCACGAACACACCTTGGCGCTTCCACTCTTGGAAGTATTTGTGGACAGAACTGGCACTGCCAAACCGCTCTTCCGGCAAGGCCTTCCACTGGCATCCTGTGCGCAACACATATACAATGCCCTCGAATACCTTGCGTGCGGCCATCGGCTTGCGACCGCCGCCAGGCTTCCGCCGATACTTCCGCCGTTTCTCGCGTTTCCGCTCTGGAATCAGCGGCTCAACTTTAGCCCACATCTCTTCGGATACCGTCCAGGATTTGATTGCATTCATGCCCCGAAACAGTGCCGGAAAGCCGGCCATATGTCAAGATATTAATTACGGATAAGCTCTAAATAAAATTAACGTGTGCAGGAGGATTAACTAACTTCCACAAAAACCGGTTGATCTGATGATGGCGGCAATAGCTCATACATTGACGCTGGACATCCACATGCTCTGCGATATCCATAATTACTTCTTTCCGTCTTTGGCTCTTTAATATCTGTTCAAAAGATTGAGTATTGAGGTTGCCAAATAAGAAACGCTCATTGCCAAAAAATGGACAACACGAATAAACTCCGCCATCGGCGCCTATTTGTGTAATAAACGGGATCCCCAGGCACTGCTGGTAATCCCTGGCTCCCTTATCGGCGAAAGTATTCCAGCGGATAATCACCTGGAATGACTTGGTGCTTAATCCTTCGGCTTTCTTTAACAGGTCCCGGTATTTCAGATGCAAATCATCATCAGAATCATATGCGTTCTCAGGATGCTTGCTGAAAGGTTTTAACACATAATAATCCACGCCGATATCTTTACAGACCTTTGCTTGAGCATAAACATCGCGGGCGTTCTCTCTTAAAAGCACCTGCTGTACTCCTAATGTAACCTTGAGTTTGTTTTTTTTCTTTATCTCAACACATTTGCTTATGTTCGCCAAGGCCTGGGTCAATTGGGTTTTAGGCACGCCATGAATCAGGGCATAATGCGCCGGATTCACAGACATCACGCTGAAACGCAGCCAGGTCAAATGCGGAAGGATTTCTTTGGCAATGTTTTCTTTTAATAACACCCCGTTTGAGTTCAACGCCATATCGATCCCTAATTCCCCGGCTAAAATTATCGCTTCAGTGGTAACCTTATTCAAGAGCGGTTCACCGTCTCCGGCAAGCAGGGCACTCTTCACCCCCACTTTGGCCAATGAACGCATCAGCTTAAGGTAAACGTCCCGTGAGAGTATCCTGGATTGATGGCCGTCGAAATCACGGTAACAGAACTGACAACGCTGATTGCACAAGCTGGTAGGGCTTATCTCTACATGGATAGGAGGTATATCTTCTCCTTTAAGCCATCTCTCCACCACATCGAGATGATACAGCAGTTTGTGACCGTCTAAAAATAGCGCGCCCATCGTCTCTCCTTCATACCCGACTAAATGAAATTAACGTGCTGCGGGACCTGTTTTAACCTCCAGAGAAAATCATTAATATGGTGCAGGCGGCAATTCGGCATACATTTCTGGACATCTAACTTCCCGTGGATATCCTTAACAACCTTACGCCTAAGCGGCCCAAGCCATATATCTTTGAAAGTATTTTTGTAAATATTGCCGTAACAGTATCGGCTGATACCTAATAACGGCCCGCAAGGGTAAACTCCACCATTACATTTTATCTCGGCAAAGAAATCAAATCCATAACATTTTTCATAGCGGCGCAAAACCAGCGGCTGCTCAAAACTTTCTCTGGCGGTAACATAAAAGTCTTTGTTCCCCAGCCCCTCGATGCCCTTTATCCTTTCGATATCTTTCTGAGTGATCGAGACATTAAAACTACTCAAGGGGTGCTTGTTAAACTGCTTGACCGTAAAATAATCTAAACCGATTTTTCGAAGTGTAACGGCAAGTTTTTCGATCTCTGAGTAAGGTTGCTTGATATACACTAATTGCACTCCCAAACTCACCTCTAACTTTTGCTGGCGCTTTAGCCTGACTGCATCCTCTAAATTCACAAGCAGCTGTTCAAAGTCATTATCTTTAGCCCGGTGAATCTTCCGGTAACTTTTGCTATTGCCGGCATTGATGCTGAAACGTACCCAGGATAAATCTTTCAAGATCTGCCAGGACACTTCTTTCCTAAATAAAACCCCATTGGTATTTAACGCGCAGTCTAACCCTAAACTTCGGCTATATCGGATCAGAGAAACGATATCCGGATGTAAAAGCGGCTCTCCCTCGCCGGAATAAAAGACGCTTTTGACTCCTAATTTTATAAATTCCCGCAAAAGCCTGCGCATGCGCGAATACTCCAGCATCATTGGTTTTTTGGAAAGATATTCGTAAGCGCAGAACAAACACGACTGATTGCAATAACCTACAGGGCTTATCTCCACGTATATTGGGAATATGTCCTTGCCCTGATTCCACCTGTTCACATGATCAAGGTGATACATTAACTTTGTGCCGTCTAATACTAATTGTGTCTTCGGATTATTCATGGCTTGCATGATACTGATAGGAAAACGCTTTCGGGTAACATGGCAACAAGTCGCTTGAAACCGACCTTAAGGAAACTGTTCATGGTGGCAATGTGCCAAAAGGTGGCTGGGGTGTCAACAAGCCATATAATTATAAGTGTCCGGCATTAATATCTCTTTCATTGTTGCCTAAACAGTAAATATCTTTTGTGCCTTCTTATTATACTTTCCCCTATTAATTACCATTACATCAAGCCACAATTTAAATATACTACTGGATACTTTAAAAAATGAACTTATAGATACTGCCTTTGATTTACCATGCTGCCTCTGACGTATATCCTTGCCAAATTCTACGAACCGCAATCCTTTTTTAGCTAGCTTAATTAGCGTTTCAGTTTGATATGAAAAATCATTGGCCCTTACTGAGATATCTTGCAATATGCTTTTTTTATAAATATTAGTGTCGTTGGTATATTTAAAGTCACTACAAAACAGGAAATTGATAATATTCGTATAGGTACGCGATAGAATCCGCCTAAATAGCGGCCTAACATGCTCATTCCTGTGGTAAAATATTACCGCATCCGCCTGACATAGATACTTTAACGCCGGAATAATTTCTTTAATTATGACCTCGTTGTCTCCTGTAATCAGCATATAATATTCAAACTTAGCAACGATAAGCCCCGCTTTATAAATCCCACCTATGTTTTTGCCCGAACTATTATGAAATGTTTTAACATTTTCATAACTACGTTCCAGTTCGTCAGCAATAGCACCGGTCTTATCTGTCGAGTTGTCATCAAATATTAAGATCTCGAACTCCCGCGAGTTATCCCTGAAACAGTTGATTATTTCAGCTACAGTATCTTTGATATTATTTTCTTCGTTAAGAGCAGGAACAACTATCGATATCGTAAAATTATTATTCATACTCGTTTTTATAAATAGCTTGACTGAATCTTGCGTATACAGTTTGAAAGAAACTCTTCATTGAATTCCGGGTGCTTTATCATATATCTCGACTTGTAACCCTGCCCCATAACCTCTATTACGTCATCATTTACTAATAAATTATTTTCGATACAATATTGCCTTAGTCTCGAACCCCAAATCGGGTTGGCCATGCATACAGACCATCGAACTTTATATTTATCTTTGTATTCCTGCGCAAAATCTAACGTTTGCTGCAAATCATCCATTGTTTCTTCAGGAAAACCAATAACCAAATATCCGATCACATCTAATCCGGCTTCGTGACTCCATTTAATAACATTTTTAATATGCTTCAAAGATACTTTTTTGCCGATAATATTATCGATAACTCTTTGGCTTCCAGATTCAGGGGCGACTCTCAACGATCTGCAACCAGATGCTTTTATCTTATGCACTATATCCTGATCAAACTGATTAACCATTATACCATTAGAAGGATCCCAGCTTATGCCTGCTCTCTTGAATTCATTCAGCAATAAAATAAACCTGTTAATATCTAAACTTAAATTATCATCCTCTATATGCAAATGCTCAATACTAAATTTATTTTTAAGTAAATTTAACTGCTGGCTAATATAACCAACCGAATGCATCCTGCATCTTCGTCCCATAACATAACCAATCATGCAAAAATTGCAGTTAAATGGGCATCCTCTGCTGGTAACAAAAGAAATGCTTCGTGTATTATAACTATATCTTGACTCCGCCCCAAGAGAATTGAAGTAAAAATATTTCTCTAATTCAATATCTGTATAAACCGGCGGTCTTAAGTTATCAAGATTGTCGATAAAATCTTGTTTGCCGGTATTTATAATCACTCGATTTGACCTAAACTCAATCCCTCTCAACTTAGATAAATCTTCTCCTCGTAATATATTGATCAATCTATCTTCTCCTTCGCCAAAATAAACAATATCAATATCTTTAAACCTGTCCAAAAGCCCCTCTATCACACCTGATCCGCCAACAATAATAACTGTCTGAGGATCAATTTGTTTGATTATACGCGCAATTTCAACAACCGGAACTAGTGAGTGTGAGATAAAACTCAGATTGATACCTACAAATCGCGGGATCTTCATCCTCGCTAATTGTTCTTTAATTTGCTCTATGCTCAAGCCAATCCAATAATCTTGTTCGCAAACATCATTTTTAGGTTTTTGAAAATTATCCAGTCGGACATCCGGATGACCCAGGAAATCCATTAAGGACGCTTTTGCCTTGTTTCTAATGTTGGCTATTACATATAATAAACCTAACGGTATTGATATACTAGGCCGTCTAAAGCCTTTTCGGAACAATAAGGGTGGATTGATTAGCAATAATTCTTCGGTTTTCAAAATATTAGCTCCGTTATTGAAATCTCAAATAAAATTTTTGTGAATCGGCGGATTAATCAATTGATCAAGGAATTTATTTATCGCATGGTGGCGACATAATATATCGCATCTTTTAAAATCCGGGTTATTAGTAATGCGCTTCATCACGCTAGAACGCCTCTTACTTAACCAGATATCTTTGAAGCTGTTTTTGTATATACTACCGAGAAAGTATTTATTCTCTCCCAAAAAACAACCGCAAGCATAGACGCCACCATCAGCCGCAATATATGAGATAAAAGGTAAGCCCAAACATTTAGTATATGTCTTCCTTTCGTTCTCCAGGTCACATCTAATAGAAACCTGAAAATCTTTGCATTCTAACTCTTGCGCTTTCTTTAATTGCGATGCGAACTTTTGTATTAGGTCCCTTTGAACTTTAAAATTGTTTCTTATATTTTGGCTAATAGGACGGATAGCAATGTAATTCAACCCTATATCCTTAACCATCTTAGCCAAAGCAGATACTTCATTGCCATTATCAGGCAAAATACACATCTGAGCGCCCATAATTGTGCTCAATTTATTCTTTTGCTTTAAATAAACAGCTTGCTCTAGATTCTTTATTACCCTTTTATAATCATCTGCGCTGGCCTTGTGTAGCAAACAATATTTTTTCCTACTAGCAGCCAACATGCTTACGCGAATCCAGCTCAAGTTGCCTAAAATTATTTTAGAAGTATCCGTATCTAGCAAAACTCCGTTTGTTGACATTGCGACATCTATACCACCGCGCTTTGCGCATACAATAGCATCAGGCAAAGCCTTGTTCATTAAGGGTTCGCCGTTACTAGCAAAGTAGATGCTTTTAACTCCAATTTCAGAAATTTCGCTGATTAATCTTATTAACCGCCTGGGCTCTAACATATTTGACTTATGATCCTGGTAATCGTAATAGCAATGTACACACCTATAATTGCAAGCGCTGCTTACGCCAATATCAAGATGCAAGGGATAGAAAAATTCTCCCTTAAGCCATTTCTGAAGCTCATCTAAATGATAAATCAACTTATGACCATCAACCTGTAACTTGTTTCCCATCCTATCTTCCCCGCCACAACTTTCAGCCTATTCCCGTTTCCAAATAAAGATTAAGTCCTTCTAAACTGATCTCTTAAACATTTCAAATCTATCATTTATATATTCACCCGCAACACTAAAAATACCTGCCCTGTGTCTTAAAATCTTAAAACCGTTTTTATCGATCAATTTCGAAAGAGTTGCCAATAAAAACTGCCATAGGCGGTACGATAATCTTTGTGCATAATCCGAAAAACACGTGAATTCACGTGGCAAACCGTCATCAAAGCCTTCGGCTATATGGTCCATAACCGAACCTGCCGCACGCCATATTTGATTTTTAAGGCTGTAATCATCCCGAAACCTTTTTTGATTTACGATATTTAATATGACCCGGCACAGTTCCCTTGCTCGTTGCCAATAAGGAAGGACCGCAAAAGATTTGTAATTCACAATTCCTCAATCCCTTGTTTTATTATATTGAATAATCGTATCCAGAATACAATGACAAATGGAATGATGGATAATTTCGACCGGGCCATAAGAACCGGACTGAATATAAAAATTAATATCGCCCAGTTTTCGGAGAGGATTTTTCTCCTTGAAGCCTGACAATGTGATGATATTACAGCGCTTGGAACGCGCAGCTTTCACGGCCTTCAATATGTTTTCCGACTTTCCTGAACTGCTGATCGCCACCACCACATCGCCCTTGTCCGCAAACACTTTAATTGGCTTTTCAAAGACGTGCTGATAGCCGAAGTCATTGCTGACCGCCGTCAGTAGCGCAATGTCATTAAAAGCAACCGCCTTCAAGCCGGCATTTTTCCAGAAATCGGCCGACAAATGACTCGCCATGGCCGCGCTGGCTCCATTGCCAAGGAATATTAATTTATTTTTCGATTCTGTTTTTGATAAAAACAACCTGCACGCCAATTCAATTCCTTTATGGAAAGTAATATGTGCAGCATTTCTTCTTGTTACCACTATGGAATTCATCAGTACCGCAAGATCGGTATAGTAATTATGCGCCATTCGCTCAAAAGGATATTTCTTCATCTTAAAATACCATGAATAAATTCTAACAACTCGTGCTTTTCAACCGGTTTCTTGTTGCCGACAATTTGAACTGCCAATGCTCCCACGGCATTGCCGACAAAGGAAACCAGATCCAAGGGCATGCCGTGCGCAAAGCAAGGTGCAGTAAACGAGAAAAAGGCGTCCCCGGCGCCAACGGTGTCAATCACTTTTGTGGAAAAGATCGGGGTCTTGTTAAACTTTCCAGATTTGTCAATTCCGACAGATCCTTTTTTGCCCAATGTTACTATGAGATGGCCGGCATTTATGGTTTCCAGAATATTTTTCGCAATAATCTCTATATCTCCGAACTTGTTTTGGGTTGCAAACCTTGCCTCGGTTTCATCCAGGCATACGAAATCCGGGTTTGTATATTTCGTTATCATGTTATAACCGGTATTAGCGGCGTTGGTTTGCGTATTTACGGCATATTTATTTGAATATTTCTCTATAACCTTTATGATGTTTTTGGTGATAAATCCATGGCCAAAATCAGACACAAGAACCAGGTCGTACATGGGCAGGATGGATTTGAGATGGTCCATTACCTTGGACTCGCAGGTACCGTCAATATCCTTGTCGTTCATGTAATTAACCTCAAATAGTTTCTGGTTGGTATATTGATTGATATATCTTTTTTTGACGATTGTTGGGCCGTCATTCCTGTAAAAAAACTTTGTAGCAACATTGGGCCTGAGGTTTGTTGAAATAAAATCTTTCTTGGAATTGTCTTTGCCCAGCAAGGTCACAAGATGAACCTGATCGCACAATCCGCTGATGTGATTGGCAACAATAAAAGCCCCCCCTGCAAAGACCTCGTGCGTAACATACCTGTTCGCGACAATCAGGCTTTTTGCTGACTTTCCCATTGACTCACAATAGTGATATTCGTCAATAATTCCATCGCCGCAAACCAGCACTTTTAATCCTTTAAGATCGTTTATGTATTGGGCAATCTGTTTAAAGGGGTGTGTGACCGACAGTTGTTTTAAGAAATGCTTTGTTTCTTCAGAATATATATCCATAAAATTATTGATAATATGGGATGAACTGAATGAAAAACCTTTTGTTTCGTAAATTTTGCTCTTTCCAAAATAAAACTCCCTCTCTTCTTCGTATAATTTATGATAAATCATGCGATGACGTTCTTTATAGGCCTGGCCCTTGGCAAATATATCCGGCTTGATTTTTTTAACACACTCAAACGGAACATCTTCGTCAACAACGCATACATAATCAACCTGTTCCAAGGAAGCCACGTTTAAAGCACGCATTTTTTCCGGGAAAATAGGCCGACCGGAGCCGCGCCTGACATTTTTATCCTTAATGACGGTAACGATGAGAATATTGCCCTGATCTTTGGCTTCAGTGAGATGGTTGATTATCCCGGGATGAATTAGATCAAATATGCCGTGGCTTTGAACCACCGTTTTCCCAGATTGTTTTAACTCGCCAACCTTTTTGATCAGGTCGTCAAAAAGTAATATTTTGCTTTTTATGGAAGTATTCAATTTAAACCGCCTTGTTTTGTGGCTTTCAAGTTGCAGATCCAAAGACAATATTACCACAAATCGCATGGCTGGCCCGATCACTGGCCAGGGATTATACTAATAAGGGAATAAAATATGTTTGTATTTTCGCTGACGGGCTAATTTCTTGTGATCAGGAATATTTGCGCGACCCGTGTAATCCGTAATAAGTAGTTGTTTTAAGTCTTAAAATGTTTTTTTAACAATTCCGTTGAAGAAAACACTATTTCGTGCGTGAAATTTATTTCAGCGCCGATTTTCCTGATTACTTCATATTCCCGCTGAATTTTTCCGGTCTTATCCTCAAGATTTTCAAACTCCTGCCCCTTAACATAGATGTCCGGACGCAATAATCTCAAAGTATTCTCAGCGGTTGGCCATTTGTTGATTGAAACATAATCAACGCACTCCAGCGCGGCGATTGATTCTGCCCTCAAAGTTTCGCAAAATACAGGCCTGCCCATGCCTTTGTCGATATATTTGTCGGGAGTAATCGTTACAACAAGAATATTTCCCATCTTTTTTGCCGCCTGAAAATATTTTATGTGTCCTGGATGCATCAAGTCGAAACATCCATGACAAAGAACCACTTTTTTTCCTTCAGATTTTAATGCCCGAAGTATTTCAGCCAGCTCGTCAAGTCCAAGTAATTTCAATGCGATATCTCCAGACTCTAATGCGCACTATACCCGCTGCATCAATACGCTTGCACTCCGCAAGCAGCGTGGCAGCCCAAATTTACGGTCTCTATCCCGGCCATGTGGTACATTCGGTTTTTAAAAGGCGTCCCCCTGCAGGAAGCCACTTTGGCAGGGTAAGGCATTGATGTTGTAATTGTCATCAACGTAGGCATTGGGGTCAAGTCTGAATATTGACCCTTCTTCGCCAGAAAGCCCTGTGGCTTGCCACAGGGCTGATCCTCCTTTGCCGAAGCGGCTATGAAGGACAAGATAGCGTTCTTGGCTTCCGCCGTTGCCCTTGGAGCTATGGCGGATAAGTCGCAGGGTTCCGCAAAGATTCCCTGCGGCTTACCGCGTGGTCTTCACTGTATTGAAGCGGTCTTTCGCGCTTGTTTTCGTCCTAATTTTACAATATCATTTCGCTTACTCATCTGGGCACCTCTGTTTGGTTGGCCGTGTTTCTGTTTCAGTGAATGCTACAGGGGCTTCCAGATGGTTTTTCAGTAAAATATCATGCGCGACGTGTAATATCCATGTATTATGAAAAAACAGGCTTACCCAAACAAATCGGAACCATCGTGTGACACGGTCGCATCCCCGGCGTGGATCCGGCATTTTGTCAGCGTGGTATTCATCCTGGGCGGGGTACTGGCCGTCTGGGCGCTGATGCAAACGGGCACATCCGGCGAGGACACGGCCCGGATGAGCGCCATGGGGTGGGGACAATATGCCGCCACCATTGTCGGCAACAAAACGACAGCCCTTTGGCATGTGGCGCTCATGACCTTGGGCGCGGGCGTGTGCCTGTGGGTCCTTACATCGCCCCGCTGGCGAGCCAGGGTTGTGGGCCAGGTCTGCGCCTGGATGCTGGTCCTGATCGTTGCCGGTGACGCCCTCTGGCTTTCGCGGCACTACATCAAAACCATGCCGATGTCGGTATTGGAAGAAAATGATGTCATTCGGATTTTAAAGTCCGATATGCCCGAACACCGCGTGGTCCTGGTTTCGCAGGACGGATTCTATAATTTCTGGCTGACCTATGTTTTCCCTTATTATCACATTCTCACCATGAATGTGACCCAAATGCCGCGGATGCCGTTGGAATACAAGCGTTACCTGGAAGCCGTCGGCGGGCACGCGCTCCGGTATTGGCAACTCTCGGCGGTGGGCTACATCCTGGCACCTGCCCAGATATGGGGCCAGATCCAGGGCGACCCGATCATGAAGGATGCGTTTGAGATTGTTTATGCCTATAATGTCGCGCCGGCGGCAATGGGCGTAACGGTTATTTCGGCTACACCCACGGCGCCGGGACAACATGTCGTCCTGCGCCTGAAAAAGCCCAATCCCCGGTTTGCGCTGATCGCCGGGTGGCAGAAGGCCGAGGACGACGAGGCGCTCCGGCAGTTGGCGGCATCGGATTTTGTTCCCTTCCAAAAGGTGCTGGTGGCCCCCGAAGATACCACAGGGTTGCCGGAACCGACGGGCACTGGCATTGTCGGCCAGGTTCAAATGGCGGAATACCGTCCGGGGTATATGAAGCTCAAGGTTTCGTCCGACCGTCCGGCCATTTTGAGAGTATCGGAAAAATACGACCGCGATTGGCGCGCCTGGATTGACCAGCAGTCCGTTCCCGTGCGGCGCGTGGATTTTATTTGCCAGGGGATTCTCGTGCCGTCGCCGGGACTGCATGAAGTCGTGCTTAAATATGCCCCGGGCAAGAAACAATTGATCTGGCAGTGGCTTGGCATTCTGATCTGCCTGGGCGCTGGAATTGGAATTATCATTAACGCAAAGGCTCAGAAGCGCAATGTAGATCCGCGGGCAATGTCTTAGCTTTCCATGAAACAGATGTCCTGCAGACGCCGGACCTAATTAAATGCATAGGAATTTCCCGCCAGAGGCGGGTCTGCCTATGGCATGATCCGCCATTGGCGGATCCGCCTGCGGCGGACAATCTTTGTAGCCGCGCCCGTAAGGGCGTGGATTCTTCCGGCAGCCATCCGGCAATGCCGGACCGCGGCTACATGAAACAGTTGCCGCCTTTAGCGGCCTAACTTGTTTCCTTCCTGGCTCGTTGCGCCGGCTTATGCTTTCCCGTAGAGGCTGGTGATTTTCGGTGCCGACCCCTTGTCAACGGATTCCATCAATTTGCGGCAATGGTCGCCCAACGCGACCACGTCGGCGCCGATATTGATAAAGCGATAACCCATGGCGATCAAATCCTTGGCATTGTCAGGATTTCCGACGGTCCCCGCCACCTTCCCGTGGGCCAAGGCGACCTCGGCAACCCGTTTGCGGGCTTCGATCAATTTGGGATGATCCCACACGCCTGGCGCGCCAATGCCGTGGCTGAAATCGCCGGGCCCAAAGAAAATAATGTCAATTCCGTCCAGGGCGGCAATGGCATCCAGTTCCGCCAATGGTTCCGGATCTTCAATCTGAATACATACAAAGCGCTGTTCATTGGCCTGTTTTAAATACTCGCGGAAATCAACGGCACAGTATTGTCCATCGGCATTGCCGCCATCAACCGGCCGGCGGCCAATGGGGTGAAAACGGGTCATGCGCACCACGTTGCGGGCATCTTCAAGGCTCATGATATGGGGCACCATGATCCCGGCGGCATCAAGTTCGAGGGGGCGGATATAGTCGCTGTAACTGCCGCGGGCCACCCGGACCATGAGATCCACGTCCCAGATCTTGGTGGCGTTAATCTGCCGTTCAATCAGAGATAAATCGTTGGGTACATGTTCCATGCACGTCCAGATACAGTCAAACCCCGCCATGGCGGCAATTTCCACCGCCCGGGAGGAATCCAGATTTGACTTGAAGATGAAGGCCACCTGGCCGGCCCGAAGCTTGGCCAGGACCCGACTCTTACGCATAACTCCACGTTGATTCATGACAGGCACTCCAGTTTATGTTGGTTGACCAATGCGGGTGCTATGCCCGCAACCCAATTATGTTCTCTCTCGGCAGTGTGGCGAATTAGGTTCGCAAAGGGCGGCGGCGATCTTGGGCCGTCTGCGGGTTTGCCGCGCTCGCATGGAGTTAAGTCCAATGCTTCGCGCGGCGCACCCACAGCCAGCCCAAGCTTACCTTGCTTTTGCGAATCCGCCTCCGGCGGAAACCAAATTCGCCACACGGTGACATCGGGCTTCGCCCCGCGCTACGCCCGATATATCGCTGACGCGCAAATCAATGGCTTTGCTTTTAGCTGTATCATTCATGTAATCAATGAATTACATACATGATAAAAATCAACTTGTTTTTTATGGCGCTTCCTGATGGAGTAACGAAAACGCATGGTTTCCAATACGCAATAAATAAAATCACAACTTCTTTCGCTTGATCACTACCGAGCACTGGGCTTGATCGCATTTGGATAAGTCGGTGTTATATTCATACCCCATCGGCTCCAGTACCCGCCGGTAGAGAACGTCACAATGCCCGCAGTAATCGTGATAGGGCGTAATATGCCGGTATTCCATCAAGCGGCCCTTGGACGGGCAGTGGTGCATGGTGATGCTGAACGTCCCAACCTCCTCGTCGAGTTCCATGGTAAAATCCGCCGCTTCTTCATTCAGGGACTTGGTCCAATACAGCCAACAGCCCCGGATGCCGTTGGCCGTTACCAAGTCCCGCAAGTTGTTCAAAAAACGATCGGACAAATAATTCCAGAAATCCAGCACGGCCTTGCGGCCGCCTTTGGCTTCCAGAAATTTGAACAACTCGCTATATGCGGGGATAAATTCGGTGCAGGAAATCATTGCCGTCTCCGATCGATGAGCGTTAATCTTTACGGAAGAAACGTTGGGTATATCGGCCGCTGGCTTCGTCATAAGCAGAGAGTTCGGCGGCATACGGCGTGCCCGCGCAGAGCGCCTCGCCGACCGTGCGAATTGTTTCCGAATAAAGTCTGGCCACGGGATAATTCTGGGCGCGCATGTGGTGTACCGCCGGGTTCAGGTCCACCTCAATGCGTAATTCGTTATCAGTCAGCTTGAAACGGGCTTGGCCGCCTTCGATCTTGAACACATTAGCGTAATGTTCCTTCAAGGCGATCAAGCCGCGGCGCACCAGGTCCTTTTTGAGCGGTGCATAGAAAGTATCGGCAAACTGCCGCAGATAGTCGCGTACTGCCTCGGGTCCGTAGTGCTCATGGATAAAATCAATCCCATTGCTCAAGGCGCCATGGAAATCCTTGTGCAGGTACACATTGTCGCCCGCCTTGCGGTTCATGACTTGCTTGGGCATGGAGTCCTCCTTGCAAACAGGTTGCAGACTGTAGACTGTAGGCAAAATATCAGATAAAACAAGCAGGGAATGCTGTCGGTTCAAGTGTCTTACTTTTTTGCCGGCCAGAGATTCGGTTTCAAAATAATATCGGGCAAAATTGGAACAAGCGCGGATATTTCCCGGGCAACATCCGGCGGTAAATGATTTTTTGAAAATAGCTCTAGATTCTCGCGCATCTGGCCAACCGAATCCACGCCGACCAGCGCACAGGTAATTCCCTCCAGGCCAAGGATATAACGCACGGCCATTTCTGCCAGCGGAATGCATAACCTTGCGGCCAAAGCCTGGAGTTGCCGCCGGACGGGGATGGCCGCCGCCAGAACAGCGGAAATATCGGCTTCCGGCATTAACAGGAGCCCCTGAAGATATACACTGCGCGCAAACAAAGGGACGCGGCTGCGTGCGGCCGAATCCAAAATACCGGCCTGACGCCAACGTTGATCCATGATATTAACCGGCAATTGGATGGCTTCCGCTTGTCCGGACGCGATGATTGACCGCGTAGCGGCAGGCGTCATGACCGAGCATCCCGCGTGCCGGATTAATCCTCGTTCTTTCAGTTTCAACAATACGTCCGCATAGCGCCAGTCGTTTTCATCGTGGAACAGGCAAGCCGGGAGGGCTTCAAGCCGCAGGCGCGTGAGGGAGGTTCTCACCGATTGCTCAATGTGCTTTTCAATAGCGGCGCGCGACCATGATGCGTCCGGGATGCGGGGAATCTTGGTGACGATCAGCATGCGTTCAGCGAGTCCCAGTTCGGCCAGGGCCCCGCCCAAAGTCTCCTCGCTGGTCCCATAAGCGGCGGCTGTGTCAAGGCAATTCACCCCGCCTTCAGCCGCGCAGGCCAGAATATCGCAAACGGCGCGATATGACGGCTGGCCGGTTTTATTGGCAATGCCATAGGCCTGGCCGAATTGGACCGTGCCGAGCATCAGGCGCGAGAGCCGATATTCATGAAAAGCGACCGTTTGCATAAATGGATCTTTCGTAAGGCAGGCTAAAACGCTTGCGTCTTACGGGAACAAATACTGGCGATCGGTTTCAAGCAGGCGTCGAATGGCTGCGCGGCATGAGGGCGTCAGCGGGTAATCGGGATAATTCTTCCAGGTGCGGAAGATGCCCATATCCACCAGCAGTTTTTTTTCTCCTGCCAGCCAGCACTTTATTTTCTTGCCGCCATAAACGGCCCACATCATCCGATTCATTCGAAGCTGTAAGCGTTCACCCAAAGTGTGATCGCCACGCGCCACCGCCTCGATTATCAGGCGCGCCAGGTAGCCGTTAAAGACGCCGCCCCCCAGCAGTAAGCCGTCATAGCCGGCTTTCAAATACGGAACTGCATGGAACTCGTCACCATCGAACAATTTTAAGGCGGGCCTTTTTTTTCGTGCTGCCAGGGCAATTTTCATCCGGATGGCATCGCTCGAACTGTCTTTGATAATCACCAGGTTTCGCTCCGCGTAAATGGCCGGCAGGATTGACTCGGGAACAAAGACAGGGCTATGCCGGCCCCGGTCGTAAAAACCAACTGGCAGGGGGCTGTGCCGGATGATCGTTTGATAATAGGCCAACAGCGTGACCGGAGTCGCATTAAAGAAAATATAAGGCTGGGCCACCACGGCAATGGCTGCGCCTTCTTCGCGGGCTTCATGGATATTGTCCAGAACCCGGGCAGCCGAATTATCGGTGACCTGCACGGCAAGGGGCATGCGCCCGCGATTAGCGCGCGCAACACTGTGAAGGAATTGCCGACGCTGGCGATTAGTCAGCCAGGGTCCCTCCCCGTTTGTGCCTGCCAGGAAGAGGCCTTTAACTCCAAGCCGGATATGGTGTTCCACCATGCGTCGCACGGAGCCTTCATCAATGTCCATGGCGTTCGTAAAGGGTGTTGGCGCGGCCGACCAGACGCCGGAGAAATCGCGGGATGATAATTTGGGCATAGTGTTTTTTCCCTTTGTTTAATGTATAGCAATTTTAATCTTCGTAGCCGCGCCCGTAGGGGCGTGGATTCCTTTGGCGGCCATCCGGCAATGCCGGACCGTGGCTACATGAAACAGTTGTCCGGCCTTGGCCGGACCTAATTTAATGTTAAGGAATTTCCCGCCAGAGGCGGGTCTGCCTATGGCATGATCCGCCATAGGCGGATCCGCCTCCGGTGGACAATCCCAAGCAGTTCTCTCTCGACCACGAGGAGTAAGAAGAGAACCGTACCTGCCTATTTTGCTGTGTACCCCCCATCCACCGGGATATTGGCGCCGGTAATGTAGGTCGAGGCATCCGAAGCAAGAAATACGATAATGCCCATCAGGTCCGTGTCGTTGGCCAAGCGACCGAGCTGTGTACGCTCGCTGTATTGTTTGACAAAGCGCGGGGGCTGGTTGTTGAAAAAACCGCCGGGCGACACACAGTTGACCCGCACCTGGTAACGGCCGAAGTAGCTCGCGCAGAACCGAGTGAAATTGATCATGCCGCCCTTATGGAAGAAGTAGTCCGGATAGAAGCCATACATGTCGGTTCCATCATAGTTATGGTGCTCAACGCCTACCATACCCATCATTGAACCGATGTTGATGATCGAGCCGGAGCCCTGTCTGATCATCACCTCTCCACATGCACGCGTAATCATGAAAAGCCCCGTGGCATTGATATGCATGCTCTCGTCAAACTGCGCGGCATCATCGTCCCATCCCTTCTGCATGGGCCGTGCTACCGCGTTGTTCACCAGCACGTCGATCCGTCCGCTGTGCTTCACGATCTCGTCCCGCAGGGTACGGATGCCGACTTCGTCGCCCTGGTCGTACTGGAGTGCCGTCACCCGCTCGCCCCTGGCGCGGTGTGCAGCGGCCACCTTTTCCAACGCGTCCAGATGACGGGCCGCAATATAAGTTTCCGCGCCCGCCTCGGCGACGGCCGTCACGATTTGGCGGCCGTACAACCCCGCGCCGCCGGTAACCAGGGCGACTTTGTCCTTGAGAGAGAATGCGTCGATAATGCTCATTTTATTTATTCCTTTCGGTAAAGACTTGGTCGAATAGGGGTCATTGGGCCGGTTGAATGCGCATGGGCAATCCTTCTCAAATATCCGTCAGCGCCACTTCGCAGCCGTCTTGCTCGCGGCTGCGGATACCGGCTATTACCAGCTGCATCAGTTCGATCGTCTCCGCAAACGGAAACGGTCGTACGCCCGTGCGCAAGTATTCGATGAACGCCACCAACTGCGCCTTGAAGGCGAAGAAGCTGTCGCCGAATGCAATCTGCGCGTGGCCCGCTGTACCGCAGATCTGCAGGCAACCGAACGCGCCGTACATGTCGGCCGTGGCGACCACCACGACGTCGGCGCCGCAACGGTGCTTGAGATGCACAATATTGCGTTCCGCCGTGCCGGTGTTGCGTACGGAGAGGAATCCCGGCCCGAGGATCGGGTAGATGCCCTCCAGCGCGTGGATGCCGTAGCGCTCCCAGCTCTTTGCCGTGGTGATGCTGACAAAACGCAGCGCGCCCAGCTCGTGGGTCGAGAGCCGGTAGGGCAGGTACTCCTTGGCATAGCGCATGCAGCTCGATGACAGGATCGGCTTGCCTGCGGCGACCCAGTCCGTGAAGACCCGTAGATCCGGTGCGTTGTCGGTCATGGGCTTGTCCACGAAAACCGGCAGCCCGGCTTCAATGAACGGGCGGGCGCGTTCCACGTGCTCCGCGCCGATGTCCGTTGCGATAATAACGGCGTCCACCTGGCCGATCACGTCGGTGGGCTTTTCCACGACGTTGGGGATCAGGGCGCACTTGGCCACGTGCTCGGCGGTAAAGCCGCCGTCGCCGGTACAGCAGATATGTGTGACCTTCGCGCCGGGAATGGTCAGGGTGTCCTTCGGTTCCTTGTTCAGATACTGTGGAATGCCGGCATAGGGGCATTCGCGGGTCATGCGGTCGCGGTCGTAGCCATTGAAAATGGCGCTCCACGAATACGGATGCCCGTTTCCCGACGTGCAACCAAGCATGGCCAGCCGAATGTCGTTCCGTTTCACCAAGGGTGATGCTGTTTGTTCCATAGTTACTACTCCCGGAAGGCCGCCCCCGTCACACATGTCCGACAGATTCTTTGACCACGGATTACACGGATAGTCAACTTCATCTCACCACCCGTTTCCACTGCAGTTTCGCGAACTTAAAATTCAATAGCAAAGCAAGTCTTAATCCTGTCAGGGCCAAGTAGCCGGTCATTTGGGCTAAGTGGTTTTCGTTAAACGCTGACACGACCTTCGGATCGGCGATGACGAGGTCGTCG
>Ga0247841_10003161_pt1 | contig 31100 bp, 7 predicted proteins | sample LaCruzMarch2015__2_FD_192410 | JGI IMG/M metagenome (GOLD analysis project Ga0247841, IMG submission 192410) | Freshwater microbial communities from meromictic Lake La Cruz, Castile-La Mancha, Spain - LaCruzMarch2015_18m | ecosystem: Environmental > Aquatic > Freshwater > Lake | place: Spain... | reverse complement strand
ATACTTCCCTCGGCAAAATGCCCTTCTGCAAGGTATTTCTTTGCTTCAGCAATAGTAATAACATCAAGGGATTTTTCACCCGGCTTACGGAAATTGATGAATACCTTTGAGACATCTGTCAGTATATAAAACTCATCTGCATGAATCTGTGCTGCGAGTAAGGATGATGCCAGATCCTTATCAATAACTGCATCAATACCCTGAAGTTTATTTTCGGAAACATAAAAAACAGGTATTCCGCCACCACCAACTGCAACAACCACCTGTCCGTCATTGGCAAGTTTTTCAATGCTCCTTTTATTACCAATTACCTGTGGTTTGGGTGAAGCAACTACTTTGCGCCATCCCCTTCCTTTCGGGTCCTCTGCAAATACTGCATTTGTCCCTTCTGACATATTAGCGGCTTCTTCTTTGGTATAGTACGGGCCAATAGGTTTAGTCGGATTCATGAAAGCAGGATCTTTTTTATCAACAAGAACTTCTGTGATTATTGTAATTACATCACGATCCATTCCGTTTATTTCAAGTACATTACGTAGTTGCTGCTCGATCATATATCCGATAAAGCCTTGAGAATAAGCACCGCAAATATCAAGCGGCATTTCAGGGATACCAAACAACTTTACACCTGCCTGGTTCTGCAGAAGGATATTTCCAACCTGGGGACCATTACCATGTGTAATTACGAGATTATATTCACTTTTTATCAATTCGAGAAGGTTCTGACATGTTTCATACACATTTTGTTCCTGCTCGTCAATGGTTCCTTTCTGCCCATCCCTGATAAGGGAATTTCCTCCTAATGCTACAACTGCTAACTTTTTCATAAAGACCTGTTTTATGTAAAGCCTGCAAAACTAAAATTTTTTTGTTTCAAACAAGCTACGGATATTATAAAGCAGTTTTACGTTTTTTGCCATCTTTGCACTGTAATCGAAAAAATATTTTGTGGAAATACGGTATATTAGGCATAACGATATTGACAAGGGGAAATGGGATTTAAGCATCACATCGGCTTTTAACGGACTTGCTTACGCTTACTCATGGTACCTCGATATAATGTCTCCTGGCTGGGATGCTTTAATATCGGGCGACTACGAGGTAATTATGCCCCTTTCTGCCGGAAAAAAATATGGTATCAATTATGTTCTTCAGCCATTATTTGTTCAGCAACTGGGAGTATTTTCCTTTAAGAAGCCCGATTCAATGATGGTTAATAATTTTATTAATTCAATTCCTGCAAGGTTCAGGTATGTAGAAATCAACCTGAATGTAATTAATAAAAGTGAAGAAGAAGGATTTACCTTAATAAGAAATATTAATTATATTTTAGACCTTATTGAACCGTATGAAAAAATCCGGAATAAGTATTCTGATAATACAAAGAGAAACGTTGATAAAGCTAAAAAGCAAGGGCTGACTATCGGGAATGGAATTGATGCTGCCGGTATAGTTCATTTGTTCAGGGAAACGGCCGGAAAGCCATTAAAAATACTGAGAGAGATACATTACAAAAGAATTGAACAGTTAATTTCTTTTTGTATATTTAACGATTATGGCCAGATACTTGCGTGCTATACAAAGGAAGGGGTTTTATGTGCCGCAGCTTTTATTATTACGACACACCAGCACAGTATATACATTCTGCCCTGCTCAACTGATACTGGAAAAGACAAAAGTGCTATGTTCCTTATAATTGATCATTACATTAAAACAAACTCAGAAAAGAACCTGGTGCTTGATTTTGAAGGCTCTAATATAGAAGGTATTGCAAGGTTTTTCAGCGGATTCGGCGCCTCTCCATACGTGTATTTAACTGTAAAAATGAATCGTCTGCCTTTCTTATTGAAAATGTTTATACGATAATAGTCACTTTACCGGAAAGAGGACATTGTTTCATATCGGATTAATTTATTAACTTTACTGAAAAATTCAAAGAATGATTAAGTTAATCGGAAACAACAATTCGGTTTTCAATCAATTTCTTTTTGAAATCCGTGATGAGCAAATCCAAAAAGATAGCATGAGGTTCAGAAGGAACCTCGAACGGCTGGGAGAGATTTTTGCATATGAAATCAGTAAGGAATTAAACTACTCGGCAACATCTGTTCAGACACCACTTGGAATAGCAAACCTACCGGTAAGTTCAGACAAGATTGTGATTTCATCAATAATGCGTGCCGGATTGCCTTTGCACCAGGGACTGCTGAATTATTTCGACAAAGCTGAGAATGCATTTATTTCAGCATTACGGCAATATGAAAAGGATGGCACTTTCGAAATGGAGTTCGGATATTTGTCAGGCCCTGGTATTGACAATAAAGTATTGATTATAGCCGATCCGATGATAGCAACCGGATCATCTATGGTTATGGCGTATCAGTCGCTTCTGGAAAAAGGAGAACCTTCTCATACACATATTGTTTCTGTTATAGCAAGCCGGGAAGGTATTCAGTATATTCAAAAAAGGTTAAATATGAAAAATGTCACGATATGGCTTGGTGCTGTTGATGATGAATTGACGGTAAAGGCTTTTATTGTTCCCGGCCTTGGCGATGCAGGAGACCTGGCATATGGACCAAAGGATTAATCCGGATGGCTAAAACTCAACCTGAAGGGAAGCCCTGACCCCGAATTTCTGAATTCCGGTATTATCAAGGTATGAGAGCCTCCATATACAATCAATGCGGATTATCTTAAGGATATTTTCAATTCCAACACCGGCTTCATAATAGGGTTTCGATAAACCCTGCAGGGTTACAGGAAAATCAATGACCGACAGATTTTCGTCACAAAGGCTTCCTGTTACACCCCTTCCGTATGCTACTTCCCTCAGTTTAAGTTTACGCAACAGAGGGACTTTATTCAGGAAAAAACCCATAAAATGATATTCGGCATAAATACTTGCCCATTTATCACTTGCAAATTCATAATAATTCATCATATTGAAGGCGTACGGATCGAATGCATATGTTTCGTTTCCTTCATGAAGCTGCAGCAAAGGATAAGGAACAGCACTAAAAATTTTTCCTGCATTGATTGAATATCTGATATAGCCAAACGTGCCGGTGTTGAACTGGTGGTCAGTATTGATGCATATTCTGGTATACCGGTAATTACTGCTAAGAATATCCTTGAGTCCGACAATTATGTCAAAATTCAGGGAAGGGTAATCGGAACCGAGGCTTGTTCGTTCAAATGCCCCGTAAACAACACGTTCATGCCATGCAAAATGTGTGCTTAGCTTTATTTCAGAGGTTACCAGCCTTGATAAATCAGACCCTTCGTCCTGAATCGAAAGGGGAATATTTCTTGTGGGAAACAACTGACTGTTAGTAAAGGTTATTTTATTTGAGAATCCCTGAAACCATTCCTTTTCATAGCTACCTTCAAACGATTTTACAAGTGTGAGTTTGTCGAAAGGACGCCGCTGAAGTACTGAGGACAGTATATTGTCTTCAAGGAAAGCGTTCTGGCTTTTTCCCAGTTGTTCGACATCATTTTTATGGTAAAGACGAAAAGCTTCACGAGGTGATTTATTGAATATCCAGGTTATTCCAAGTCCGTATTTCAGCTTCTCATCACGTGTTCCATAAGCAATATGACCCTCGTACATAAACCTGGTGCTTACCTTGTTGGAGGTGCGGCCTCCAAACCTGAAACGGTTCCCTTCTGTCTCATTAAAGCTGTAAAATGTGTAATATGGACCGAATTCTAATTTATCCCATTCATAATAACCTGTTACAAAGGTTGCGACTATATCAGTAAAAGTCTTGAAAACCGGTACATTCTTAACTGAATCAACCATCCGGTAAATGCCTTCTTCTTTACCGGTAAGAGCCACATGTCTGGATTTCTTCCAGAATTCATCCGGTTTATCGAGAGCATCACGGTCGACAATGATTTTTGACTTTTCACTAATTATACTATGTGGAAAGGGCTGGTTGATGATAATATTTTTATAGGATGTTGTTTTGTGTCCGAATAAGCCTTTTGTGCTGTCAGTAAGGTTAAAATCAATGAAGATATTACTGAAGGTCAGAAACCAGGTGTCGTCAATCTTGTCATATGCATTTTCTGCAACAAGGTCATGTACATAATTCATATTCACATCATCGGCAAGCCTGATCTTCGACTGTTTAACCGCAAAAGATGTATCGTTTACCCAGAAATCACCTTTGAATGTAAATTCCTGTTTCCGGCGTGGCTTGAACGAAATCTGGTAACACCAATGATTGTCAATAAAAGAACTGTCGACAAGATAGTATTTGTAATAAAGTTTTCCAAAAGAAGCAATTGGGGAAATGAACAACTGGTCAAATACATTGATGAAGTTATCATAAATATTAACATCCTGGTACATTTCACCCGTAAACTGGGCAATGCTTTCATTTTTAACACCCGACATTTTACTTGCCTTAATTACCTCTCTTTCGGCCATAGGGTCACTTCGGTAATAATAATCGGAAATTGTTTCGGTGAAAAAAATCGGCAGGTACGACTTGCCTGTAACAACATTTGTGTCGATGTAATCAAATACAAACCCTATTTTCCGGAAAGCTTTGTTGTTCCTGAATTTATTGTCGATATTGTTCAAATCTACCTGAACTTTATTATAAACCTCATACTGATATGTTTTAAGTTTTTTCTGGTTATTCTGTTCCTTGTGCTCTATTACTTTATCGATTATTGTAAGGGCAGGGTTTACTCCCGGCCTTACGGTTACTTCCGCAAGATTAAAATTTGAAGAATGAAGTTCTATATCAAGTGCCTGAAAACTGTTCTTCTTTACAGGAAAGGATTTAGTTAAATACCCTACACATGATACAGTGACAGAATCAAATATTTTCCGTGTTTCTATAAAATAGTTTCCATCAAAATCTGTTATCGTTCCGATAGTGGTATTTTTAAAATATACCGAAACAAACGGTACTGGTTCTTTTGTTTCAATATCTGTAACCTTTCCGCGGATTTTGGTCGATTGTGCAAGAATGAACATGCCTTGCATAAGTAGTGCAGTCATGAGTAAGTATTTCAGGTATGTAAGCATTGTTATGTTCATTTAGCAGGTTATTAATAAAACCTTTGTTATCCAGGCAATTATTATTCAAAACCAATAATTATTAGTTTAAAATATATCCGACTTAGCTGATACTTCTATGAAAAGTCAGTGAGTCAAAAAATGGTAAATATTAAACTTTATATTGTGCAAGTTAGTACTTTTTAGGCGATTAAAAAATGGCAATTTTTCAGTTTTTTCCTCTTTCTGTTCCTCATTTTTCTTATTTTTACATGCTTTTTATAAACTTTATTTCAGGATAAACATGGAATTACCAGCAAAGTATAATCCTTCAGAAAAAGAAAACAAATGGTATTCATACTGGATGGAGAATAAATTTTTCCGGTCGGTACCTGACCAACGGATACCATATACAGTAGTAATACCACCTCCGAATGTTACTGGTGTTCTTCATATGGGTCATATGCTGAATAATACAATTCAGGATGTGCTGGTACGACGTGCACGTATGCTTGGTATGAATGCCTGCTGGGTGCCCGGAACCGACCATGCCTCGATTGCCACAGAAGCAAAAGTGGTAGCAAAACTACGTGAACAGGGAATAAATAAAAATGATATTTCACGTGAAGATTTTTTAAAGGCCGCATGGGAATGGAAAGAAAAGCACGGGGGTATAATACTTGACCAGTTAAAAAAACTGGGCGCTTCGTGTGACTGGGACAGGACAAAATTTACAATGGATGAATCGCTTTCCGAAAGTGTAATTTATGTTTTCATCGACCTATATAATAAAGGGTATATATACCGTGGTGTAAGGATGGTAAACTGGGATCCGGCTGCTAAAACAGCTGTTTCTGACGAAGAAGTGATATACAGGGAGGTAAGCTCAAAATTGTTTTTCGTTCGTTATAAAGTTAACGGTACTGACAATGAATGGGTGACAATAGCTACTACCAGGCCTGAGACAATTCTTGGAGACACTGCGGTCTGTGTCCACCCTCTGGATGAAAGGTACTTCGGCCTTAAAGGGAAACAGGTTTTAGTCCCGCTAATAAACCGTATAGTTCCTGTTATTGAGGATGAATACGTAGACCGTGAATTTGGTACAGGTTGTCTTAAAATTACTCCTGCCCATGATGTGAATGATTATAATATCGGATTAAAGCATAATCTGCCATCAGTAGATATTTTTAATGATGACGGGACGATTGGTGAAGCAGCCATGCTCTTTACCGGAACAGACCGGTTTGCAGCAAGAGAACTGATCACCGACCGTTTAAAGACCGAAGGCCATATTGTAAAAATAGAGGATTATAACAATAAAGTCGGTTTTTCCGAACGTACAGATGCGGTTATTGAACCTAAGCTTTCTGTGCAATGGTTTTTGAATATGAAAGAACTGGCAGGACCTGCTCTCGACAATGTGCTGAACGAAAATGTGCGACTTGTGCCATCGAAGTTTATTAATACATATCGTAATTGGATGGAAAATGTAAGAGATTGGTGTATTTCCAGGCAATTATGGTGGGGGCACAGAATCCCGGTATATTATTTTGGTGATAACAGAGAATATGTTGTTGCTAAAAATATTGATGATGCTTTATGTTTGGCACGTGAAAAGGCCGGAAATAATGAACTTTCAATTAACGACCTGCACCAGGATGAAGATGTACTCGACACATGGTTCTCCTCATGGCTCTGGCCGGTTTCAGTATTCGACGGGATTCGTAATCCTGATAATCCGGACATGAAATATTATTATCCGACTAACGACCTTGTAACTGCCCCGGAAATATTATTCTTCTGGGTGGCCCGTATGATTATGGCCGGGTACGAATATACAGGCAAGAAGCCATTTAATAATGTTTATCTTACCGGAATTGTACGGGATCTCTCCGGCAGGAAAATGTCAAAGTCACTGGGTAATTCGCCCGAACCACTTGAGCTGATAGATAAATATGGTGCTGATGGAGTAAGAGTCGGGATGCTGCTTTGTTCCCCTGCCGGAAATGATTTATTGTTTGATGAGAGTCTGCCTGAACAGGGCCGGAATTTCGGAAATAAAATCTGGAATGCATTCAGACTGGTAAAAGGATGGCAGGTGGATAATTCAATGCCGCAGCCTGAAACATCGAAGATCGCTGTTAAGTGGTTTGATTCAGTATTGAACCAGGCCATTACTACACTCGATGATCATTTCAGCAAATTCCGCATCTCTGATGCACTAATGACATTGTATAAGCTTTTCTGGGATGAGTACTCTTCCTGGTATCTTGAGTTGATCAAACCATCATTCAGACAACCTGTTGATAAAGCCAGTCATGATGCAACTATCGCTTACCTTGACAAATTATTACGACTGCTTCACCCTTTCATGCCTTATATTACAGAAGAAATATGGCATCTCACAGAAAAACGAAATGACGGCGAAAGTATCATGATAACTGAAATGCCTGAAGCCTCGCACTATGATTCAAACCTGATAATGAGGTTTGAATCGGTTAAAGAGATTATCACAAATATCAGAAAAATAAGAAACGACAGGAATATACACCAAAAAGAGCATGTTCATTTATATGTTAACAACGATGCCCGAAATTTTGATGATAGTTTTAATTGTGTTCTGGTAAAGTTAGCCATGTTAACAGGAGTCGATACAACAGAAAAAAGAATTGAACATTCTGTTTCTTTCATTTTAAACTGCGGGGAATTTTTCATTCCTATGGAGGAAAAAATCGATAAGGAAGAAGAAATCAGGAAGCTTGAGGGTGAACTTGAATATACCAGAGGTTTTCTTGATATGGTTATGAAGAAATTGGGTAATGAGCGTTTCGTACAGCATGCCCCGGAAAAAGTCATCCGGCAGGAATATGCAAAGAAGGCTGATGCAGAAAGGAAAATATTAGCCCTTGAGCAGCGTATTGCCAGCATGAAATAATATGGATTGTTATTAACAGAAGTACATAATAAAATATAATGATATGTTTTCAAAAGAAGTTTATGTAAAAAGACGCAATAATTTGCGGAAATCAGTAAAAAGTGGTATAATACTTTTATTGGGTAATAATGAATCGCCAATGAATTATCCGGCGAACGGATACCATTTCAGGCAGGATAGTAATTTTCTTTATTTTTTCGGCCTGGATATTCCCGGATTGGCCGGAATTATTGACGTTGATAACGGAGTTGATTACCTTTTCGGCAACGATGTGGATATTGAAGACATCATCTGGATGGGACCACAGAAAAAAATGAAGGAATATGGAGCCGATACAGGCATCAATGAGGTTGAGCCATTCTTAAAGTTAAACACTTATGTCGATTTTGCGGTAAAACAAAGCAGAACATTACACTATCTGCCTCCGTACAGGGCGGAAAATAAAATTCAACTTGGGAAAATATCCGGAGTCTATCCTGACCGGGTAAGGGATTATTCGTCAATTGAACTTATTAAAGCAGTAATTGCTCTCAGGGAAATAAAAGATGAATTTGAAATTGCTGATATTGAAAAATGTAGTGACGTGGTTTATGAAATGCATGTATCAGCAATGCAGATGACACGACCGGGAATATATGAAAGGGAAATTGCCGGTACTATTGAAGGAATTGCGTTAAAGAATGGAGGTCTGGTTTCATTTCCTGTGATTTGTTCAGTTAATGGCGAAATACTTCATAATCATTATCATGGCAACATGCTTAGAGAAGGGAAGTTATTAATAACGGATGCAGGCGCAGAATCTGCACTTCATTACGCCACTGATATAACCCGTACTTATCCGGTAAGTGGTAAATTTACGCAAAAACAAATGGAGATATACCAAATTGTACTTGATGCCAATAATGCAGCAACAGCTTCATCAAAACCAGGTGTACCATACCAGCATGTTCATCTTATTGTATCACAGGTAATAGCTGAAGGATTAAAAAGTCTTGGTCTGATGAAAGGAGATATGAAAGAGGCTGTCAGAGCAGGCGCACATGCAATGTTTTTCCCTCATGGCCTGGGGCACATGATGGGCCTCGATGTACACGATATGGAAGATCTTGGTGAAAACTATGTGGGCTACGATGACGAAATAAAAAGGATTGATCAGTTTGGAACTGCCTATCTGAGACTGGGTAAAAAACTTAAACCCAACTTTGTTCTTACGAATGAACCGGGTATATATTTTATTCCTGCGCTGATTGACCAGTGGAAGAATGAAAAAAAGTTTGAACAGTATATCGACTACCAAAAACTTGATCAATACAGGGATTTTGGCGGAATACGACTGGAAGATGATTTGCTTATTACTGATACAGGATGCCGGTTGATAGGTAAAAAGCGTATACCTATAACTGTGGAAGAAATAGAAAAAACTGTTGGACATTAATATATATTTGCAATTTCCGGACATGGCATAATCTTCATGATAAACATAATTTACTTTAACCAGAAGCGAATATCATATCACGATTCCGGGAAAGGCTTCCCGGTTGTACTTCTTCATGGATATCTTGAATCTGCATTAGTTTGGGAAAAGTTTTCCGTCTTGCTTAGCAGCCATTTTCGCGTAATTTCAATTGATTTGCCTGGCCATGGAAATTCTGAAACAGCAGGAAGTATTCATACTATGGAGTTTCTGGCTGATGCCGTCAATCATGTTCTTGAATCTGTTTTCATCGATAAGTGTTTTATTGCCGGTCATTCTCTTGGAGGTTATGTTGTTTTGGCATTATTTGAAAAGTATAAACATAAATTTATCGGTTTGTGCCTTTTTCATTCAAATCCGTGGAACGATACAGCCGAAAAAATTGAAAAAAGAAACCGTGAGAAAGACCTGGTCAATAATGGTAAATTGGTTGCTATAGCAAACATCAACATACCTCTCGCCTTCGCAGATAAAAATAAAGAAAAATTCAGGGAAGAAATCAGAAGATGCATATCGATTGCATTAAGAAACGAAGCAAATGGAGTTATTGCAATGCTTGAAGGCATGAAATTAAGGAAGGACCAGACAAAATTACTTTCGAATATCGATAAACCAGTATTATTGATACTTGGGAGGTATGATAATTATATGCCATTTACAAAAGCGTTGGGAATTAAGGATTTATCCGGACAAATTGAACTGCTGGTTTTGGAAAATTCAGGACATATGGGATTTATTGAAGAAAAAGCCAAATCTATTGCCGGTATTACTGCATTTATTGGAAAAATAATGTTGGACAAACGACCTGTCCTTAAAATAAAATATTAAATCCTGTACTTATCCTATTATAAACTTTATTACTCACAGGTTTTAATTTAAATAATGCTAAAGTGTCAGGGAAAGAAAATTATTTATCCGCCTGAAATATCTTGATTCACATAATAATTTTAAAATTTTACATTTAACAATAAAAAAACAACATTATAAATATCATAATAACAAATAGATACAAGTATATTTTATTAATTTTATTAATTTATTATTAAAAATTTCGAATAAGCTTTGTAATTTTCGATTTTATTTTTTATGTTTACTGTTTGTTAAAATTTGAATAATAGGGAATAAGTTTACTTTAATATGATATTGACTAATTGTGTTGTTTGCAATAAAGTAGCTTTATTGTTTACAGAAAATTTGATTTATTCATTTCTGTTTCTTTTTTTAATCTTTATTTTAAAATTTGCATCGCGGTTTATAATGCCGACTTCTTCTCTTAACTCTGAAATTATTCACAAATAGCTTTCAAAAGAAATCGAATATTTTGTAATATATTGAAAATAAGAATATAAGTTAATAAACAATAATTTAATACCTAAGATTATGAGAATGTTTACTAATTTTTTACGGAGTAGTAAAATTTCTGCATCAGGCACAAAAGTCATGGGATTAGTTATCCCTGTAGTAATGCTTTTGGTCAGTTTTCAGGTAAGCAATGCGCAGTTATCAGTTAACATAACTGTTTATACAACCATTAGTTGTAATGGTGGTTTTGGCGCACTGCAGGCCAATCATAATGGTAATAATCCGCCATATACATATCATTGGAGCAGCGGAGCATCCACACAGATTGCAAGTAACCTGACATCCGGTACCTACGCAGTTACCGTTACTGATGGCAGTTTAAATACCGGAACGGCCTCGGCTGTCCTGAATGAACCTTCTGATATTGTGATCGATTTTATTGTTCTTGATCCTATTACCTGTTTCGGGGGTTACGATGGCGCCATCCAGGTAGTTGTTTCAGGCGGTACACCTCCATATACCTATCTCTGGGGTGATGCAGCCCATACTACGGTGGATCATATATCAAATTTATCCTATGGATCTTATGGTATTAGTATTTGGGATAATAATATTTGTATTGCCCAATCGTCATATTATCTGAATCAGCCACCACAGATTAAAATATTCCAGCTTGGCAGTATTCAGCATGTTTTGTGTTATGGAGCCAGTACAGGGCAGGTAAATATTACTTACCAGGGGGGTGTTACTCCATTTACCTACGAATGGTCCCCGTCAGGACAAACAACCCAGTATTTAACAAATGCACCCGCAGGTGTTCATACTGTTAGTCTTCATGATGCTAACGGTTGTTTAGGAACAAAGTCATTTACCATTAATCAACCTGCTGAAATTAATCCGTATGTTACGGTTACAAATGTAAACTGCAGCGGTGATCAGAACGGTACAGCCAGTGTTTCAGTAACAGGTGGAGTTACACCTTATTCCTACCATTGGTATCCCGGAGGTGCAACTACAAGTAGTATTACAGGACTGGGTACAGGAACATATTCTGTTACTGTTACCGATTATAATTTGTGTTCTAAGACGGCTTCGGGCACAATTGCTGCGACATCACTTTTATCTTTCTCACTTACATCACATGATGTTACCTGCAATGGACTGACCGACGGGTATATTGAACTTGATATTACGAGTGGTAATATACCATATATTTTTAACTGGTCGAACAGTACACATAACCAGAATGCAACAGGACTTGCCGCAGGAACATACACTGTGACCATCTATGATGGCAATTATTGCCCTTTTGTTTCCGATCCGGTTCAGATAAATGAGCCCGGTGGAATTAACCCTTCTATCAATGCAGGTTCAATTCTGTGTTATGGAGGAACCACCACATTAATTGTGAGTGCAACCGGTGGAGTGACTCCTTATACAACCGGTGTTGGAACATATACCGTATACGCCGGACAGCATGACTATACAATTACCGATTCTGAAGGTTGTACTGAAACGATAAGTGAAACAGTAATCGAACCTGGTGAATTATTATTAAATATGCTTGGGACACCTGTAACATGTCATGGATATAACAATGGTACTGCTACTGCTGACGTTTCGGGAGGAACCGGACTTTACTTATATTTTTGGTCAGAAACCAGTACCACAGTTGGAATTACCGGACTTACACAGGGAACATATACAGTGACAGTGAGCGATATCAATTCTTGCCAGATTACCGGAGCTTATATTGTTACCGAACCGGATGCTGAACTGGTTGCTTCTTCAGTTGCTGGCACAATCCTTTGTTATGGTGGTCAGACAACAGTTGAGGTTAGTGCTGTTGGTGGAACATCGCCTTATACAAATACTGGTATTTATACAGTTTATGCAGGTCAGTACAGTTATACCGTGTATGATGAAAATGGTTGTCCATCGGTTACCAGTGGTACTATCAACCAGCCTTATATATTTGCAGCATATGCACACGTGGAATATGGAACATATATATATTGTAATGGTGGATCGGTTAACGTAGTTATTGATGTTGATGGCGGCGTATCTCCCTATTCAGGCACAGGACCATTTGCAGTTACTGCCGGTACATACAGTTATGTAGTAACTGATGGAAATGGCTGTACAGCTGCAGACGATGTTACAGTAACTGAGCCTGATGTCTTACAGGCAATTTCTTCAGGAGTTCCTGTTCTTTGCCATGGCGGCACCGGTGAAATAACTGTTTCTGCAACAGGTGGAACACAACCCTATGGTGGAATAGGACTATTCACTGTTACGGCAGGTTCTTATTACTATACGGTTACTGATTATAACGGATGTACTGCTGAAACAAACATTACAATTTCAGAACCTGATTACGACTTAGTCGCATCATCTGTAGCAGGTACTTTTCTTTGTTATGGAGGGACAACAACAGTTGAAGTATCTGCCATTGGTGGTACACCACCTTATGATGGAGATATTGGCACTTTTACGGTTACAGATGGAACATACAGTTACACAGTAACAGATGCAAATGGTTGTTCTGATATTACCGATATAACAGTGTACCAGCCAACAGAAATTACCCTCGATGCACAAGTTCAGAATGTTGAATGTTTTGGAGACCTTTATGGAAGTATCGACCTGTATGTTACAGGTGGGGTTGGTACTTATGATATACTCTGGTCAAACGGGATGACAACAGATTATATTTATGATCTTGGTATCGGAACTTATACGGTTGTAGTTACTGATGAAAATGGTTGTACTGCTTCAGGCAGTTATACAGTTTCTCAGCCTCAGTATCCTTTGGTAGCCGATATTTATGGTTCTGACCTTTTATGTAATGGAGATTACAGCGGTGAAGCATATGTTAATGTATATGGTGGTGCTTATCCTTATAGTTATTTATGGTTTCCTGGTGATGCAACAACCGATATGATTACCGGATTAGAGTCAAACTTATATTCAGTTGTTGTTACCGATAATAACGGCTGTTCAGTAACAAGCTATGTTTATATTGACGAACCACAGTTGTTGGAGATGGAGCTTGTTACAACCATGGTTGAATGTTATGGTGGGAATGGGGCAATTACAGTATCTGTGTGGGGAGGAACTACTTCATACGAATTTACCTGGTCAGATGGATCGATAACTCAGAACTTAAATCCTCCTGCCGGTACTTACGATGTTACTGTAACTGATGATAACAATTGTGTTATTACAGAAAGTGCAACTATTGACCAGCCTGCTCCCTTAACTTTGGGCTATGATTATCAGGATGTGGATTGTAACAGTAATATGAATGGATTCATTGATGTAACTACCGATGGTGGAATAACCCCGTATACATTTTATTGGACGGGTCCTGCCGGATATACTGCTGACACCGATGATATATATGGATTAAACGGAGGTTTTTACGAATTGACTGTTACAGATTTGAATGAATGTACCAATACAATTTCACAGGAAATTACAGAACCGGTTGATCCATTGACTATATTTGTTAGTGGTGTTGATCTGCTTTGTAATGACGATAATTCTGGTTTAATTTACATGTCTGTGGTTGGTGGTACCACACCATATATTATATTATGGAGCAATGGTGCTACTACCGAATACCAGACAGGAATCAGCGCAGGCTATTATTCAGTTGAAGTAACTGATAGTCATAATTGTACTGCTACTGCTGAAGTTATAATTAATGAACCTGGTTCTATTATTGTTCAGACCAGCCTAATTAATGATGCAACATGCTTTGGTTTCAACGATGGTTCTGTTACTGCTATCGTGACCGGAGGAGTTACTCCAGTCAACTATCTGTGGTCAAACGGAATGACAACACAGACAATTTCCGGCCTTATTGCTGGTACATACTTTGTAACAGTTACAGATGCCAATTATTGCAGTGGCAACGATCAGACATCAAATGTTTATTTAGGCTGGACATATTCGATTACAGCTGCCGACCATCAGATATTAATACCGAATTCGGTTATACTGGCTAATGGTTTACCTATTGCTGTCGGTGATTTTATAGGAGTATTTTACAATAATGGTTCTGGGCTTTCATGCGGAGGTTACAAAATGTACACAGGTGGTCCGACAGTTGTTGTTGCATGGGGTGATGATAATACTACCCCTGTTAAGGACGGATTCGATCCTGATTTAGGAGGTGAACTATTCCAGTGGAAAGTATATAAACCCTGGATTGGTGAATTTGATGCCACAGTGACCTATGATCCCGGATTTTCAAACATGGGTAATTTTGCAGTTGGAGGTAACAGCGGATTATTAAGCTTTAATAATCCTGGCGCTACATATCCTACTTCTACAACATTTGTTATTGTTAATGAACCCGATGAGCTTATTGTGACCTTGAACAGTAAAGACGATGTCGATTGTTATGGTAACAGTACAGGATCAATTATTACCAATGTTGAAGGAGGTACTTTACCTTATGATTTTATCTGGTCAAATGGTGAAACAACCCAGAATATTACCGGACTTCCTTTTGGAGTTTATTCACTTACCGTGACAGATGAAAATAACTGTATTGAAAATTTCAGTGAAACAATATATGCGCCTTCAGGACAACTTCAGATATCAGGATATGTACTTCACAATGTTAACTGCTACGGAGGCAGTGACGGATGGATCGAACTTTCATTATACGGTGGTTCTACACCATATTCATTTATTTGGTCGAATGGTGCAACAACACAAAATGCTACAGGTCTTGTTATCGGAGCCTACAGTGTTACAGTTACTGATTATAATGGCTGTTCTGTTAGTCAGGAATTTTTTGGGTTAGAGGAAATTTCTCAGCCTGATTATCCGTTAAGCATAACTAATTCAATAACAGACGTATCATGTAATGGATTTTCTGACGGGGCTATTACAATTAATGTTACAGGTGGCACAATCCCTTATACACGTATATGGTCGAATGGTGAAACAACCGACAATCAATACGACCTCCCTGCCGGATCATACAGTGTTACTGCTACTGATGCAAACGGGTGTATAATTGGTGCCTCAATGACAGTTGATCAACCAGATCAGTTGATATTAACTCATTCGACATCTGATTATCATGGATTTTCTGTGAACTGTTTCGGTTCAACCGACGGCGAATTGACTATTAACCCGTGGGGTGGCACCAGTCCGTTCGCTTATATCTGGAACAATGGTCAGACTGAACAGACTATAACCAATCTGTCAGCAGGCACATACAGTGTTACAGTTACTGATAACAATGAATGCGAAGCATTTACCAGTGTTACTCTTATTGAACCTTCTGCCATACTAATTTCTGCAACACAGATTGATATTTTGTGTTATGAAGGAAATAATGGATCAATTAATATTGCACCTTATGGTGGAACAAATGTGTTCAGCTATTTCTGGACAGGCCCGGGAAGCTTTACTGCATCAACTCAGAATATTAGTGATCTTTATGTGGGTACATATGTTGTTATTGTTACTGATAACAACGGGTGTACTGCAACAGGGACTTATACCCTGACACAACCTGAGGATCTTGTTCTTACCTCTTTTGAATTATCTGAATTTAGTGGTTATAACTTAAGTTGTTTCGAAGGCAACAATGGTACAATCAGCATGGTTATTGATGGTGGTGTTTTACCATATACATATTCATGGAGTAATGATGCAACTGATGAAGATGTGACCGGGTTGACTGCCGGTAATTATATTGTTACTATTACTGATGCAAACGGTTGCACAATAACCGCTACCTGGGATCTGACACAACCAACAGAATTAATTGCCCAGGCTACGATTACATCGGATTATAATGGTCAGGATATAAGTTGTTTTAATGCACAAGACGGATCTGCATGTGTTACCGGTCAGGGTGGTGTATCTCCATATACTTTTTTGTGGTCGAACTCACAAACTTCATCTTGTATAAGCGGTCTGGATGCAATTATATATAATGTGACAATTACTGATTCAAACACATGTATGGTATATAGCGGGATTGGCGGCCCTACACCATGGAATTATACAGTGACTGATGATAATGCAGTGATATTGTTACAAAGCAATACTATAATTTTATATGGTAATCCTGCACAGGAAATATCATATGGAGATTATATTGGTGTATTTTTCGATAATAACGGCAACCTTGAATGTGGAGGTTATATGTTATGGGATGGTAGTAATAATTCTGTAACTGCTTGGTCAGATGATCCATTAACACCCGGAGTTAAAGAAGGATTTGCTCTTGGTGAAGAATATATATGGAAAACCTGGAAACCTTTTTATGGTGAGTTCTATGCATCGGCAACCTATGTTCCGATTATTCCGGCAAATCCGCCGTTTAATTCAACTTCTCATTTTACGACTGATGGGGTTAGCGGATTATTGACTTTAGTATCCGGCGGCAGCCTGAATATTACTCACACAGTGATCGGACTTAATCAGCCAGATGAACTTGCTGTTTTGCTTGATGGTTCTGATGTTAATTGTAATGGCGGAGTCGAAGGTTCGGTTATTCTTGATGTTTCTGGTGGTACATTACCATATACATTCAACTGGACAGGCCCAGCCGGATTTACTGCAAATACACAAAATATAAGCGGATTATCAACAGGATTATATGAAGTTCAGGTTAATGATATAAACGGTTGTTCCGTAACTGGTTCGATATATTTGAACGAACCATATCCATTATCATATTCTATTCCTTTCATTGAAGATGCATTGTGTTATGATGAGCCTTCAGGAAGGATAGAAATTATACCCTTTGGAGGAACCTATCCTTATTACTTTGATTGGGGAGGTATTGATCCTGACAATTTATATGCAGGAGATTATATTGTTACTATTACTGATGCCGGCAATTGTAGTATAGAAGTTCCGTTTACTATTTGGGAACCTCAGGCACCATTGACTTTATCTTCGGGAGTTACTAATGCAAGTTGTAACGGTTATTCCGATGGCTCTGTCGCAATATTTATTATTGGAGGTACACCCGGATATTCCATACTTTGGTCTGATGGTTCAACTTCACAGAATTTATATGACCTGGCTGCCGGATCATATTCGGTTACTGTTACTGATATGAATGGTTGCTTTGAAATTGAAAATATTATTATCTCCCAACCTAATCCAATTTCAATTATTTGGTCAGAAAGCAGTGCAGTTTATAACGGTTTTGGCGTGAGCTGCAACGGATCGTCTGACGGATTTATTAATATAACGGCAGTTAACGGCGGTACGTCGCCATACACTTATCAATGGAGTAATTCTGAAACTAATGCATATCTGACTGGCCTGGCTGCAGATATTTATTATGTCGAGATTACTGACAGTCACATGTGTACAGGCAGTGCAAGTTTCTTATTAACAGAACCTCCTGTCATTATTGCAAGCGCTAATGCAACCTCTTTGTATTATGTTCCAGGGGGTGTGTATAATACACATTGTAACGCAAACGATGGTTCTATAAGTCTTACCATTTCAGGAGGCACAGGAAATCCATACAGTATTCAATGGCCATATACAAGCCAGACTACTCAAGATATAACCGGTTTATCCTCAGCAAATTATGCAGCGACTGTAACCGACAGCAATGGTTGTATCGGTATCTCAAACACCGTAAACCTGACCACACCCGGCCCGGTTGAGGTTACACTCAGTACAGATAATTTCAACGGCTTTGGCATTTTATGCAATGGTGGTACAGATCCTGATAATTTCCCTGGAACAGGAAGCCTTTACCTGACCTGGTCAGGAGGCGCATCACCTTTTGATATTTATTACAATAATTATGTATTTGATCTGAATGTTCCTGGTTATTCATACGAACACGAAGGGTTTACTGCCGGAACATACTGGGCTGTTGTTCGGGATAACAATAATTGTGCAAGATTGTCGAATATTGTTAACCTCACTCAACCTGACCCGATTGAATTCCCTGCTGGTGCAGTTCAGGGAATTAGCTGTAACGGCGAGTCTGATGGTATAATTGATATTACAAATATGAGCGGTGGCGCTTCTCCATATCTTTTCCAATGGGATTCTAATGCTAATTGGGACACTACATCGTACCTCTCAGGTTTAGCCGGAGGTTCATCATATTACGTTATTGTCTGGGATGCTAATAATTGTTCTGTTGGTGCAATATTTACCGTACCTGAACTGGCTCCACTTAATATTAGCCCTGGTTCGGTGGTAAATGTTTCATGTTATGGCGGAAACAACGGAGAAATTATCCCTGTTGTTACCGGCGGCACAGAACCATATTTGTTTACCCAGATTAATAATTTATCTGCAGGAACATATTCAGTTACAGTTACCGATGCTCATAATTGTACCGCAGTATTATCCGGAGTTATAGTGGCAGAACCAGTTGCACCACTGACGGCAGTTGCTGTTCAGGTTGCTCCTGTAAGCTGTTATGACGGTACTACAACTGTTACAATCGACGGATCTGGAGGAACAGCACCTTATGGCGGACAAATTGGTACATATACTGTTGGAGCAGGTACTTACAGTTATATTATCTCTGATGTTAATCAATGTACAGCATCAATAAGCATAACAGTTACCCAACCTGATCAGCTGGTTGCTTCTGCAAGTGCAGCAAGCATCTTATGTAACGGCGGTAATACCACAGTTACTGTTGATGCAACCGGTGGAGTAGCCCCATATGGTGCAGATTATGGACAATATATTGTTACTGCCGGAACATATGATTATATTGTGACTGATTACAATGGATGTTCCGATATCACCAGCATAACAGTTTCCGAACCGACTGAACTTGTAGCTTATGCAACCACAGGAAATATTTTATGTTTTGACAGTACCACAACGGTTACTATTTCCGGTTCAGGTGGAACTTCTCCTTATCATGGAACAGATTATACAACACCACATGAAGTTGGTGAAGGAACATATACTTATATTATTTATGATTACAACAATTGTTCTGCTTCTGTAACTATTACTATTACCGAACCTACTCAGCTTGAAGCAGTGGTTAGTACCACCGATGCAACATGCTATGGTTATAACGATGGAACAGCAAGCCTGGATATCAGCGGAGGTACTCCCCCTTACAATGAAAACTGGTACGGGGAAGACAACAATGCACTTGCAGAAGGAAATTACATGTTCATGGTATCAGATAACAATGGATGCTGGACCGAGCAGCAATTTGTGATCTCTCAACCAACACCTCTTTCTATTTCACACACATGGATTGATGTATCATGTAATGGTCTGTCTGACGGTTCTGCAAATCTGGATATTAGTGGCAGCAACCCACCTTATGACATCAAATGGCCTGACGGATCATCTACGCCGGATGTCAGCGGACTCGCTGCAGGAACATATGTGGTTACTGTAATGGATGTAAATACCTGCACTGAACTTTACAGTGTGGTTATTTCACAACCAGATGTACTCACGTTTAATTTTACTAATACCAATGTAAGTTGTTATGAAGGAAATGACGGGACAGCTATTATTACCAACATCGACGGCGGAACCCCTGATTATTCAATTCTCTGGTCAACCGGGGAAACAACAATGAGTATCGGTTCCCTGTCAGCCGGGTTATATAGTTTGATAATAACAGATAATAATCAATGTTCGGCCAGTGCAGAATTTACAGTTACCCAACCTCTGCCTCTAACATTCGACGCTATACTTACTTCTCCTGAATGCTACGGGGAAAGTAATGGCTCAATCTCTCTTGATGTTACTGGTGGAACTTACCCGCATTACTACCAATGGAATAACGGTGCACAAACTAACCCGTTAAGCGGCATTCAGGCAGGCACATATTCTGTTATCATTACTGATATCATGAATTGTTTGATCACCGGAAGTTTTGAACTTACTCAACCCGATCCTTTGATTATTGCACAATGGGATACAACCAAATCAACATGCGGCTTATCCGACGGTGCTATTTTCATCCAGAGTATTACGGGAGGAACATCACCATATATTATAAACTGGGAACACACGATATCAAACAACCCGATTCAACTTGGGCTTGCTCCTGGAAACTATACAGCTACCGTTGTTGATGCACATAACTGCACATATGTTCAGGTTTTCACAATTGAGGACTTTAACTATCTTGCATTTTCATTTGTCATTGATAATGTCAACTGTTATGGTGAAAGCTCGGGAAGCAGCATTGATGTTACAGTGACCGGTGGGTTTGATCCTTATGCATATCTTTGGTCTAATGGCGAAACAAATGCTAATATAAGTAATATAGTATCAGGCACCTATACGGTTTCAGTTACTGATGTTAACGGATGTACAGGTGAAGCCAGTGCAGATGTTTTACAGGCAAATTCACCTCTGATATCAGACATTTCAGTTATAAGTAATACATTATGCTACGAAAGCAGCGAAGGTGCCATTGAATATACTGTAAGTGGAGGTGTTGCACCATATAACTATTTATGGTCAAACGGCGCTAACACCGAGGATGTTAATAATTTACCCGCAGGTAATTATTCTGTTACCGTTACTGATTCATATGGATGTCAGAATATCAATACTGCTGTAATAACCCAGCCTGATCAAATAAGTGCTTCTTTTTACAGCCCGACATATAATGGTTATAATATTTCGTGCTTTGGTGGTTCAAACGGAGCAATTGACATGACCCCATCTGGCGGAACCTCACCATATACCTACCTGTGGTCATTTAATTCATCTACATCACAGGATCTGACAGATGTTACAAATGGTAATTCATATAATAAAACTTTTTATGTTACAATTACTGATAATAATGGCTGTGCAAAGGTAGAATCAACAGTATTGAGTCAGCCTGGCACCACCGTTATTAAATCCTATAAAGGTAATATCACTACCTGTTTTGGAGCAACTACCGGTCGTATAAATATATCAACCGGACCGTCTGAGGGTACTCCAACTCCGCCTCCCCCACCAACTCCTTATACAATCGTATGGGTTCATAGTAATGATACAATGTCGGTTGTGAACAACTATTATCCTGTTTTACCGCTTTTACAACCTAACGCAGCTACTCCAATGACTGCTGAAGATATTACAGGCCTAACCGGTCAAACACTTTATAATTTATATGTTATTGATGCTAACGGATGTTCTACCCCTGCCACATATACTCTTACTCAGCCTTCTCAGATACAGGTAACCATGTCTGTTCCATCAGCATTAATACATAATGGTTATGGTGTAAGCTGTTTTGGCAGCAGTGACGGAACTGTATCAGTAAGCGCTACAGGAGGAACCGGTACCTTGGATTATTTATGGAATGATGAAGGTGGTTCAACTGGTACCACTGTTAACTATCTGAATGCTAATACATATAATGTTACAGTTACAGATGATAATAATTGTAGTTCAACAGGTACCGTTACTGTTACACAACCTGCTCAGTTTGCTGTTTCCACATCTCAAACTGATGTGGTTTGTAATGGCGCAAATACAGGAGCTGTTGATCTTATACCAGAGGGTGGTGTTACACCATATAGTTATACATGGATAGGCCCGGGCGGATTTACTGCAGACACGGAAGATATCATTGATGTTGCAGCAGGTGCTTATTCTGTCACTGTTGATGATGCAAATCTGTGCGGACCACTTAATACTAGCGTTACAATTATCCAAAATCCTGCTGTCAGTGTTTTAGCATCAATTACTAAAGTAAGCTGCTTTGGTGGCAGTAATGGAGGTATTGATCTGACAGTAACAGGAGGGATACCAGGGTATTTGTATGCCTGGACAGGTCCTTCAGGATATACAGCAGACACGGAAGATATTTCCGGCCTGGTTGAAGGTGAATATAGCGCTGTTATTACAGATAATATTGGATGTGTTATAATCGCAGGTCCATATTTTGTTTTACAAAACCCGCTGCTTACAATAAATGTTCCTCCGGCAATGGTTACCGATGTAACCTGTTATGGCGGAAATAGCGGGGCTATTAATATTAGCCCTGCAGGTGGAGCTACACCATATATATATAACTGGAATGATGATATCCATTCTCAGAACAGAACCGGCCTGATTGCTGGTTCATATTCGGTTACCATCATCGATGCAGCAAACTGTATTGTGTCTGATTCGTATATTATTATACAACCCGAGCCATATGAAGTGACTTCTGTTATTACAGATGCATCATGTTATCAGTATGTTGACGGAGCTGTTGATCTTACAGTTTCAGGTTCAGTATCTCCTTATACCTATCAGTGGAGCAATGGTGTTGCAATCGAGGATAATACTGGCATTCCTTCAGGAGCTTACGATGTAACAATTACAGATGCTCATTCATGTATTTACACTGCCATGTATTTTGTATCACAACCTCCGGCCTTCTATGCCAATACTGCATCGCTTTCAGAAATAAGCTGCAATGGTATGAATGACGGGCAAATCACTGTAAATTTGATAAATGGAATATATCCATTCGAATTTTTATGGAGTAATGGTGCAACAGACCAGACCCTTGGGGGCTTATCATTTGATACATATACTGTTACTGTGACAGATGCACAAGGATGTATTGCAAACTCAGCTATCGCATATTTCCCATGGGATACTCAGGTTGTATTTACAGCTACCAGTCACTATATTCTGCTGCCCAATACATTGACTGTTGATATTGCAGGTGAAAGCATTGAATCTGGCGATTATATAGGAGTATTCTATTGGGTGTACACTTATGATTCATACGGAAATAAAATTGATTCTACCTTAAACTGTGGAGGATATGCCCTGTGGTCTGGTTCAGTTAATGCTATTACAGCATGGGGAGCTGATGCAGGTGTAAATGGATTCGCAAATTTTGAACCTATCAAATTTAAAATCTGGAGAACAAGCTTAGGATATGATGTGAATGTTAACTCGTTTACATACAGTATGGCATTTGATCCATTAGAATTTTATGATGGAAGCATGAGCGTTATTGAAACCTTAACAGTCAACTCTTCTGAAATTCCCGGTGACCCGACAGAAATTTCCCTTACCGAACCGGCTGTTCTGAATGTTATGATACCTTATACATATCCAACCACTTGTCCGGGCTCTTTTGGTTATGCCATGGCATTCGCCTTTGGAGGTACAACACCATATTATTATCTTTGGTCTGATGGTTCAACTAATTCTGACTTAAATGCATTCCCAGGCGATTATACAGTCACAGTCACTGATTCGCACGGTTGTTCCGGTACAGCTTCAGCCACTATTACCGGACCGGATCAGTTTGTATTTGACTATACAATTACAAATCCAAGTTGTCCGGGCGCTTCTGATGGAGCAATTGACCTGACTGTTACCGGTGGTACAACACCATATATGTTTATTGCCCCTGGAACTAACATGACAGGTTTATCTGCCGGACCACAGTATTTCATGGTTATGGATGGTATAGGATGTACGGGAAATGATGTTGTAATGCTTACTGATCCAGAACCGATTGTGCCAACAGCTTATGTTAGTGATGTAACATGTAATGGAACTTTAACAGGTTCAATTGATCTGGAAGTTACAGGCGGTACTTCACCATATAGTTATTCATGGTCACAGTTGACGCCACCATTTGATACATTTTCAACTGAAGATTTAACCGATTTACCGGCCGGTACATATTTTGTTTATGTGACCGATTCCCATTTCTGTGGTACATCTACTTTGGTAAATGTGTTTGAACCCGAAGCACTTCAGCTAAGCACTTCAGTTACTAATGTGAATTGCAATTATGACCAGACAGGAGCAATAAATCTATACATTACTGGAGGCGCTGCTCCTTATTCCCACATATGGTCAAACGGAGATACCAGTGAGGACATAAGCGGCATTGGAACAGGCACTTACAGTGTGGTAGTTACTGATACCAATGGTTGTACTGCCGGTACAAGTGCATCGGTTAGCTTCAGTTCACAATTCTATGTAACTGATTTGAACATTACTCCCGTAAGCTGTGCTGAAGGTAATAACGGTTCAGTGTTTATTGAAGTGAACTATGGGCATTCGAATTTTACATGGAGAGACTTCAATAATAGCATCATTGGTACAGCTGGCGATCAAATATCATCAACCATCAGCAATCTTGTTTCCGGGATCTATTATGTAAGGATTGATAATATGTATCCTACCGGTTGTTATATTCTCGATACCGTAGAAGTAACAGAACCGGATCCTCTTACTTATGATGCAACTGTTACTAACGTTAGTTGCTATAAGAAAGCGACAGGAGGTATTGATATTACAGTATATGGGGGAACTCCCGGATATTCCTACAACTGGTCGACAGGATCTGTTGGCCTTGGTACTGATCAGGATTTAACCATGAAGAAAGCAGGTAATTATAAAGTTATAGTTACTGATATCAATGGTTGCTCATTTGATGAAACTTTTGAAATCTGGCAACCTCCCACCAAGCTGGTTCCGACAGTTGCAATCACAAACGTAAGCTGTTTCGGTGATAGCAACGGAGCAATAGATCTCAGTGTTGCCGGAGGTGGAACACCTTATACATATCTTTGGGCACCTACCGGAGATATTACTGAGGACCTGACAGGACTTTCCGGAGGTACTTTCACTGTTTCAGTGACCGACGCTTATGGTTGTGTAATACCAAAAACAGCCGGGGTTATTGAACCAGAGCAACTAATTGTTGATATTCAGGCAACACCTGTAAGCTATCATGGTGGTAATGATGGCAATGCAACAGCATTTGTTTCCGGTGGTACTACTCCTCTATTCGGGGTTTACTGGAGCAATGGTGGTACAAATGATGATATTGTCAACCTGTATGCAGGCACCTACACAGTTACTGTAATTGATGCAAATCAATGTCCGGCAACAAATTCAGTAGAAATAACCGAACCTCCGATACAGCCTGAAATTGTTAATAACAGTACTCCTCCAAACCAGCCTGGTATAAATGTTACTCCTGTAGTTGATGTCAACCTGGAAATAAAAGTTTATCCTAATCCAAACCGTGAAGCACGCTTTACCGTTGATTTCGGAACTATTGACCCTGTAAATACACAACTCAGGGTATTCGACCAGTTTGGAAAACTGATATTTAATAATAAAGTAAATGACAACAAGAGTTCAGTATATATCTTAAACCTGAACGGAACTGCTGCAGGTATTTATTACCTGCAGGTTATTACCGAACAATATGGATTATTAAACAAACAACTCATCATTACTGAATAAGAATAAGTATTTAATAATAACTGATTTATATGATGAAAAATCGGATGGCCGGGTAGGCCATCCGATTATATAATTATAAAACTTATTGATTATGAAAAAAATATACGTTTTATTACCAGTTTTCACTTTAGTAGCATTGTTATCAATTGCTAATACAATACCATTCAGTGAAAATTCTGAAGCTTTAGCATCAGTACCAGTTGGATTGACTGATGATAAAAACTTTAGTCCGGATGAATGGTTCGTCGGTAATAATTTAAAATCAGGAGGATTTCCAATACCTTCGTCTGTTGCATACCTTGAACCAGGCAAAGATATTGACAATCCGCTATTGAATGATAATGCGGGAACAGGTGTACATCCCGGATCGGACAAATTTGTCCCTGATTTTTATTTTCTTACTGATCCCCAGTACGACATTGGGATCATATCCTGGGGCGCCCCTCTCACGGGTTGTTTAAACAGTAATGAATCGGTTATTATTACAATTCAGAATTTCGGTACAGAGACAATTTATAATTTTACTGCTTCTTATACCATTAATCTGGTAACAAGCACCTCTGTAAATGTTACCCAGACTATTTTGCCCGGGGATAATTATACTTATACTTTTGCTACCCCTGCTAGTTTTGATGTGGGTACAAATTTATGTAACGCTACAGTTACCACCGATCAGGATGGTAACGTGAATAACAATACTTTGATCAGCAATGTTACTGTAAAAAGGTATTCCGGAATTCCCGTACCTTTTGTTGAATATTTTAATTCTAATCAATCAAATTACCTCGAAGTAACCTCTGCAGCCAATGCATTATCAAGTATAACAGACGATAAAGTGATTATGACAGGTACAGGTTTAGGCCCCACATGGCAAGGCGGTAGCCAGACTGATCATAATAATGCCTGGAATGTTAATACTTCATTTCATTCCCAGATAGCAATCAAATGCGATGGTGGAATGGTTCCTGCTTTTCCATCTAAACTGGAACTTGTTCTGGATCTGCGCCAGGTAGCTGTAAACTCTGTAAAATATAGCTGGTTCGGTGTATGGGTTAACGGCACACAAATCCCTGATAACCTGGGCAATTATGATTTTAACCCTTCTTCAACAACAGGTTCTGACCCAATGACTACCCATACATTTTATCTTGATGACCCTGCTTATGTTTATCAACCCTTTGTTGTTGTTCTGAAAGCATCATGTAAAAAATCTACTGATGCAGTTTATGTTGATAATGTGATAATACAACAGAGAAACCTTGCTGATGCAGGTATAACGGCTCTTCTTTCTCCTATAAGTGATTGCGGGCTGTCAGGTGTTTCTGATATTACGGTTAATGTTAAGAATTTCGGGGAAGAATCAATATCAAATATCCCTGTTTATTATACCATTGATGGCGGTTCCCCATTGTATGCCGGTATTGTTACAGGCACTGTTGAATCAGGAGAAACCTCTGCTGCCTTTACATTCCCAGCAAAAAATACTCCTGGTTTGCAAAACCCGGGGAGCCATACTTTTGTGATTTATACAACATTGACAGGCGACATTTACAATCCTGGAAATGATGCATATACCGCTACAGTTATTCATATACCACTTATAAATGATTTTCCTTATACTGAAAATTTTGAAGGAACCCAGTACTGGTCTGCCGGTGGAATTAATTCAAGCTGGCAGCTTGGCGATATGTCAGGCAAGGAAGTTATGTCACCAAATTCTTCAGGCACAAAGTCATGGGTAACGAACCTGACCGGTAATTATAATAATAATGAGAGTTCATTTATTTTAAGCCCCTGCTTTGATTTTTCAACATTACTAAACCCTGTTTTCGAGATGAAAATCTGGTATAATACAGATGCAAATGCTGACGGCGCTGTGTTACAAGGCACATTGGACGGCGGAACAAACTGGAATACTATCGGAGAACTCTATATTCCAAACCCGAATAACTGGTACAATAACGCTGTTCCATTATTACCCGGTCAGAATGGCTGGACTGATAATTCCGGAGGCTGGTTAAACGCCAGCATTCAGTTACCCGGTGGAGCAGACGGATATGCAGGAAAACCGCAGGCCAAATTCAGGATATTTTTTGTATCGGATGAAGATAATGGATATCCTGAGGAAACAAATTACGATGGGATTGCGATAGATGATATTAATATTCATGATCTTCAGGCAAATGTTGACTTAAGGGCTTTCGAATGGCTTACTCCTTTATCTGGTGATAATCTTACTTCTTCAGAAATAGTAACAGTTAAGGTTAAGAACCTTGGGATAGCAGATATTACTCAATTTAGCGTAAAGTATTCAATTAACGGTGGATCTTCTTATACCTCCCAAACATTCAGCCAGGTTATTACTCCCGGCAGTTTTGCAACAGTTCAGTTTACAACTCCGGCCAATTTATCAGCACCCGGCATATATAATTGCATTGCAGTTGTAAATCTTTCAGGAGATCAAAATCATATGAATGATACGGCAACCGCAGTTGTGCAGAATACCTTAATAATTGCACAATACCCTTATGTTCAATCGTTCACAGATAATAATGGTTATTGGATTAGCGGTGGTACAAATTCATCATGGGAATGGGGATTACCGGCTGGCACAATGATACCACCCAATGCAGGGCAAGGTAATGCATGGGTCACAAACCTTGACGGGCCTTACAACGACAGTGAATATTCATGGGTTGAAAGTCCGGCTTTTGATTTCACTTCAATGATTCAACCTGCCATTTCTCTTAGTATTGCATATGAGGCTGAAGGTTATACCAATGACGGTGCAAACCTTCAGTATTCTCTTGATGCTGGAATTTCGTGGTTTACCATTGGTGATGTTACCGACCCTGACTGGTATAATAATTATATTGACGGTTTGGACGGCAAACCAGGCTGGACTGATTATTCAGGAGGATGGATAAATGTATCACATTCTCTTCCTCCAATTCTTGCCGGACAGCCATATGTGAAGTTCAGGGTTTATTTTGGCTCCGATGCTTCAAATGTTTTTGAAGGTATGGGTTTCGATGATGTAAATATCTACGAAAATGCCCCTCACGATCTTACATTGCTGTCATGGGACGCACCTGTTGTAGGTTGTGGATTATCAAGTGAAAATATTACTGTTCAGTTTAAAAATGATGGGTTTTTTACCGAGAATAATTTTACAATTAGATATAAGATAAACGATGGACCCTATATTGCTGAAACAGTTACCGTTCCTGTTTTATCCGGAGCCACTGCAAGCTATACTTTTGCAACCGCTGCAGATTTTACAACACCTGGATTATATCATTGTATTGTTGAAATAGTATTGCCAGGTGATTATACCCCTGATATTATAAATCATGATATACAATCATCTCCTCTTGTTAGCACCTTCCCTTATAGCCAGAACTTTGAAAGCGATGAGGGCGCCTGGTTTACCGGAGGAACAAATTCGTCGTGGCAATTTGGACATCCTGCCGCAACCATTATCAATTCAGCCTCATCGGGCTTAAATGCATGGGTTACAAATCTTACCGGCGAATATAACACTGAGGAATTATCATACGTTGAAAGTCCGTGCTTTGATTTCACATATTTATCAAATCCTGCTTTCCAGTTTGATTATTTTCAAAATACTGAGGGAGCACCGGGTTATGAATGGGATGGTGCACGACTTGAATATTCTGTTGATGGAGGTGCAACCTGGACAGTTGCAGGTACATACCTTGATACTACCAACTGGTATAATGCAGAAGAAATCTGGGCATTCGACATGACAACCGGCTGGTCAGGAACTTCTTCAAACTGGTTGACTACAGGACTTAATCTGCCTGTTCTTGCTAACGCTACAAACATTAAATTCAGAGTTGCATTTGCTTCTGATGACTGGAATTATGGCATCTTTGAAGGATTTGCTTTTGACGATGTATTGATATTTAACGACGTACCTACTGATCTGGGAGTTACCCAGATAATTGAACCGCTTTCAGGATGTGAAAATTCTCCTGGAAATGAAGTTAAAATTACCATTAAGAATTTTTCCGGATCACCTATGACCCCGGGAAGTACATTTAATGTAGCATATATGTTAGATGGCGGATCACCCGTTATTGAAACTGTTACACTTACTCAGAATTTGCTTCTGGACGAAACTATTGATTATACATTTACTTCTGGATTAACAATGCCTGCCGCTGGGTTTTACCATCTTATAGCTTATACTATTGTAACTGAAGATGCAAACAATTTTAATGATACGAGCGAAACTACAATTACTGTATTACAAGGTATTGTTGTTTCTGCGTCAATAACCGATGTGACATGCTTTGGTGGCTCTGATGGTGAAATTTCGGTTAATGTAAATCCTGGTGATTCATATTTATGGTCGAATGGCCTGACCACTTCCGCAATATACGGCCTTACCTCCGGTACATATTATGTTACAGTTACCAATACCGGACAATGTCCGGCATATATGACATATGTTGTTTCCGGACCACCGGAAATAATAATTTCAAGCTCCGTTACAAATGTTAAGTGTAATGCAGGCTCCGACGGCTCAATCGATATTGATGTATCCGGCGGCGTTCCGGGTTATGGTTATTTATGGTCAAATGGTACAACTCTTGAAGATGCTACTGGTCTTGGCGCAGGTAATTATTATGTTGATATTACCGACTCAAACGGATGTATGGTTACTTCAGATATTATACAGGTGGAGATGCCGGAGATATTGAGCATCACATACGAAGTGACTCCTGTTTCCTGTATAGGAGGTTCTGATGGTGAAATAAATGTTACTGTTTCCGGAGGCACACTGCCATATAATTATCTATGGTCGGGTAACATCACGACAGAAGACCTTACAGGGCTTTCTGCAAATGTTTACTCAGTGATAGTGACTGATGGTAATAATTGTGCGGTAAGTGAGTACATAACTGTAGGTAACTTATCCCCGGCTGTTGTTGCTGATGCCTCAATCGTAAGTAGTTATTATGGCTATTCAGTAAGTTGTTTTGGATACTCCGATGGTGTTGCTGAAGTTAACACAACCGGTGGTGTAACACCGTATATTTATTTATGGAACAATGGAATGGCAACTCAAACAATCTCAGGTTTACCAATAGACGACTATTATGTTACTGTTA
>Ga0247841_10003160_pt1 | contig 31106 bp, 26 predicted proteins | sample LaCruzMarch2015__2_FD_192410 | JGI IMG/M metagenome (GOLD analysis project Ga0247841, IMG submission 192410) | Freshwater microbial communities from meromictic Lake La Cruz, Castile-La Mancha, Spain - LaCruzMarch2015_18m | ecosystem: Environmental > Aquatic > Freshwater > Lake | place: Spain... | reverse complement strand
TAAAGTGTACCCATTTAGCAAGAACCGAAAGCTCGTCCAAAAGGGCGAACTGCGTAACGTGGAAGTGGAGCTGGTCTCCCTGCTGTTTGATGAGATGACCCCAGCCAATCAGAAAGGCTTTGTCATCAAATCAGCCCAGGGCAAGAGCTATGAGCCCAAGACCCACTCCATCAAGTTCAAAAGTGAAAAGACCGGTACCCAGGGTCGGCTGTATGTCACTCTCATGGAGCCGGATGTCAAAGACAGCCAGGGTGACTTCTATTCCAAGGACGAGATACAGAAGTCCTGCGACCACTTCGCCAAGCATGGTCTGGTCGGCAAGAACGATGTAAACCATAACCTGCAGACCGTTCCCGAGTTTGTCGTGGTGGAGAACTACATCCTCAAAACTGCCGATAAAGAGCATTTCCCAGACACCAATATCGGTGCCTGGGTGCAAGTCCTAAAGTGCGAAGACTTAAGCTCTGAGCTCTGGCTGAAGGTTGAGAAAGGTCAGTTCCATGGTGTGTCCATCTATGGTAAAGCTGATGATTACGGCGATACCAAGGCAGTCTTAGATGAGATCAAGACGGAGCTCAACTCCCTCAAGAAAGTAGCCGAACATCAGAACAACACCGAACTGCAGAAAGGCATTACTGCCATCTCAGAGCGTATCTCTGAGTTAGAGAAAGGCAGTGGTTCGGGTAACATCATGGTATCCGATGCTATCCGCAGTATCGAGAAGAGCCTGAAAGACCTCTCGGTCACCATGAGCAAAGCCATCTCCAAGTCCATCAAAGGTGAGCCGGATGAGAACCAAGCTAACATGGATAAGGAAGTCCTGATCGATGGTAACAAGGTCATCGTCAAAGCCTCCCACCGGGAAATCTACAAAGGCATAGCCGATGTCGATTCCGGCAAAGCCATGAACATCCTGACTGCCAATACGACTTCGCTGTTTATCGATGAAGTGGTGGGTAGCCAACCGGGTGATACGCTCTCCGATATCTCAGTCATTCCACTCCTCAAAGACGAGAAGATTGATATCGGGCTCATTGACGACCTGGTGTTCAAGAACTCTCTGGATGGTGCTCTGACGGCTCAGGCCGTAGCCACTGCCGACTTGTCTGTACCCACCGGCATCCTCAATGCTGAGTTCACTCTGGGCAGGGATGTGGTCGAGTTCTATAAGGACAAGTATGGTGAGCAAGCCTTCGGTGCCTATGTGGAACAGCATATCGCCAAGAAGACCGAGAAAGCCATACGCCTGCTCCTGTTCAAAGGTGACCGAGCATCGGGTACCGATAAGCTCAAAGCTCTCAACGGTATCATCAAACTCGCCACCACCGGCACTGATGTGACCGACATCGACTCCTCAGCCCATGTAACCTATGCCGAACGCTTCGAAGCGGCTCTGCTTGCTTTCAGTGATGAGATCCTGGAAGAGCAGGAGAACTTCAAGTTCTATGTCTCCCAGAAAGACCTCATCCGCATCCGGAGTGAACTGTCCAAACGTGAAACCCAAGCTGGTGACAGACTGCTGATCGAGGGCGGTAATGTGTCCTTTGCCGGTATTCCCGTCAAAGCCAGATTGATGCCTGATGATTACATCGTAGGTGGCATCACTAAGTTCATCATCATTGGTTACAGAACCGATGCCGAACTCAAGGTCGAACACCACGGCTCGGACTGGAAGTACCACTGGTATATTCGTATCCGTCCCGGTATCACCTACATCCCCAACTTCATCAAAATCTTCCATGTCGTATAAGGAGATCCTCATGAGAATAGCCATCTTTGTCATGGTGCTGTGCACCATGCTCTTCAATGTAGCACTGAACTTGTATGCTCAGTACACCCTACCGGTCGATACCCGTAAAATCGCCATCCAGATGAACAAGGGCTTCACTTGCCTGACTTATAGCCCTGCTGCCGATACCCTCTGGAAAGCCATCGCTGTGCCCAGTGGTACGGTCGAGGTGGTGGTCATAGCAGCTACCGGTACGATTGGGCTAAGAGCCGATAATAGTAATACCAATAATCAGTTTGCCACTCTCCCGGTGGGTGTCCCGGTCAAGATACCGGTCTACAGCCAACGCACCATCTATGTCCGCAGAGCTGTAGCAGCAACCGCCAGCGTGGCAAACCTCATCTTTTACAAGTTGTAGCCGTAATAACAACCATAACAACCCAAGTAGATAAGGAGTATCTATGGACTTTATCATTCAAAATCAAGAGTTCATCCTCGGACTCATAGCAACCTTACTGGTCTGGCTGATTGCCAAGATCACCGGCAAGCTGTTGGACAAGACCAAGATCAATGCTGCTCTGGCTATCCTGCTGGACATCATCCAGGACATCAAGATCAACCCTGCCACTAAGAACCTGGATGACTATGCCAAGAAGCAACTGGCAGTGGAGCGGGCTACCAAGACCCTGCCTGCTAAGCAGACTAACCTTGTACTCAAGGTCTTTGGTACCGTCGGTGGTGCAGTCGAGTATGTATTCCACAATCGCAAATGGCTGTTTTCACTCGGCAAGGCGATTAAGGGAGTGTTTTAAATGCCACCTTCTCCCATTACCACTCCGACTTATCCAGCCGGGACCCTGCAGGCTGACTTTGACTTTGCTGCCCTTGTGGAAGGCATGGTTGCTGATAAGATATACTTCGGCTTCGGTAAATATACCGCTGCCGAGGTAACCTCAGCCTATGCCACTCAAGCTGCTCTTACCACTGAGGTGACCACCAACATGGACTCTCTTGGTGAACTGGCAGAGAAGCCCGGTAAGGCAGACTCCAAGGTCAACAAACTGAAAAGCCGTAACTACCTGATACCGGGTAAGCGTACCAACACCATTGAACTGACCATTATCGGTCTGCAGGTCAAGCAGAAGAACTACTTGGAAAGCAGATCATTCTCCGGTCGGGAAGTGACCATTACAGTCGTCTCCAATGAATTGGACAGGGCTGTGGTATTCAATGGCATGCGTTGGGCAGTTGAATGGTCAGGTGAAGCTGATGGTATGTTCAGTGTCGTAATCAGCACCGAGTATTCCGGTGCCACCAAAGACCGTATCTTCCTGTTTAAGGATATCCCGGCAGTATAGGCTATGCCTCCCAGAAAGAAAGTAACAACCGAAGTAACTGAAGCAACGATTTGCGAATGCAAGCCGGAGATTAAAGATAAGCTCGATAGCGTGCATCAGGAGATCTACGGCAACGGCAATAGCAATAACTCACTGGTAACCAGAATGGCAAGGGTGGAGACGAACATGAAAATCCTCTTGGGCGTCTCCACCACCCAATTCTTTATGCTCGTGGGTGTAGCTATCAAGATGTTCTTCAGTCCCAATTGATAAACAAGTAAGGAAATACTATGATAAAAGAACCTAAACTGACCTATAACCAACTCCGGCAGATCCTCTGTCTGGCAATCTCCAATAGCACTATCAAGGCAAAGTTGGAGGATTTACTCTCCGGCAAGTTGACCAAGGTCTCGGAAGTCGAACTACTGGAGTTGATCTCCACCTCCGAAGCAGATAAAGAGCTGATTCGTATCATCTCCGGACAAGACCCGGACAATATGGATGCAGTAGAAGCTCTGGAGTACATCTCCGCTTTTTTCGCCTATATCAGAGCCAGCAAAGAGAAGTGCAAAGACTGGCTCGGGAGTTTCGGCTTAGCAGTGACAAGCAATCCAAAGCCAATAGATACCCATACGAGAAGTTCGAAATGATGATGCGGAAACTCGGTTTTAACAATGAAGACTTCAACACCCTGACTATGCCTGAGTTATACCTTCGGCTTTGTCTGAACGACCCCAAAGGAGATATCTGATGGATGCATTAATTGGATGGATCGGCGGAAAACGCCTGCTCAGAAAGACTATCGCTCAGTATGTCCCGGAAGGCATTACCGGCTATATCGAACCCTTCGGTGGTGCTGCCTGGATGCTCTTACTCAAAGACCGCTGGGCTGACCTGGAAGTCTATAACGACCTTGACTATCGCCTGGTTAACCTCTTCCTGCAGGTCAAGTATCATCCTGAGGAACTGATTAGGGAACTGGACTTTATGGTCGCCAGCCGTAAGCTGTTTGGTGATATCATGAAGCAAGAAGGCTTGACTGAAATCCAAAGAGCAGCCCGTTTCATGTTCCTGATTACCCGGTCATTTGGCTCAAAGGGTGACAGCTTCGGCACTTCTCAGAAACGGGGCACCTCCAGCATGTATAACCGTCTGGACCGCATCAAAGAACTGCATAAGCGGTTGGATATGGTCATCATTGAGAACCTGTCTTATGAGAAGGTGATAGAGAAGTATGATACCAAGACCAACTTCTTTTACTGCGACCCACCCTATATGACCGGATACACTTATGAGAACTCCAAGCAGTTCAGTCACGAAGACCTGTTTCAGAAGCTCAAGAACATCAAAGGCAAGTTTATCCTAAGCTATGATGACAACCCTGATGTCCTGAAGCTATACAAAGGCTATTCCACCAAGCATGTGACCAGAACCAAGGGCATCAACCGGAAGGAAGGTAAATCGGAGTATAATGAAGTGATCATCGCTAACTTCCCACTGGAGGATAAATGAACTCTATCATCTCATGGGTAGGCGGAAAGCGACTTCTGAGAAAGAAAATCCTGCCCCTGATTCCCAAGCATGACATTTACTGTGAAGTGTTCGGGGGTGCCGGCTGGGTACTATTCGGCAAGTCACCTAAGAAGGAAGATTGGCAGGTATCCAGTAAAAGCAGATACACGGAAGTCTACAACGATATCAATGGTGATTTGGTAAACTTCTGGAAGTACATCAAACAGCACCCGGAAGCCTTTGTGACGGAGCTTAACCAGTATCTGGTCTCCAGAGAACTGTTCGACAGTTTTACTCAGCATGCCCCCAAGACTGAATTGGAGAGAGCCATCCGCTTTTACTTCCAACTCTCTTGTTCGTATGGTTCGAGGTCAAAGAACTTCTGCATCATGCAAGGTTACAAGTACATGCCACTGAGACAACTGGAAAAGGTCAAAGCAGCCTCAGAACGCTTGCAGCAGGTGATTATCGAAAAGCAGGACTTTGAGAAGATACTGAAGCGGTATGACGCACCCAACACGTTCTTCTATCTGGACCCACCTTACTTCACAAAGGAGCATTTATACGACAGAGAAGATGCCGAAGCCTTTACTAAGCACGCAGAAATGGCGCAGTTACTCAAGACCATCAAAGGCAAGTTCTTGCTATCCTATAACGATGATCCTTATATCAGAAACCTGTACAAGGGCTTCACTATCGAAACAGTCGAAGCGCAGTACACCGTCTCTGGTGCTTTCCAGACAGAGACAGAGTTGCTGGTTAGGAATTATTAGTGGCTTGTAAATTCCGATGATTAATCTCTTGCTCTATGATTCCAATAATCTTACTATGCCACTCGTACATTGCTATTATGCTTTTATTCTCTATATTGCCCGTGGCTTTGTCACGCTCTAAGCAGAGTTCTTTATGAATATGAAGAAGTTCATCTCGAGTCATCATTTTGAACATCAAGGAGAATGCTTCGAAGACATCGATTTTCTCACTTTCTGGCCACTTCGTCCACATCCAAATTGCCTTAGAGATTTCTGGATCGATCACTTGGTGTTCAGCATCTGTTTTATAGACGCTTATCCAAAACTCATAATGAATTTTAGCAACATACTCAACTCTTTCTTGGTATGTAGTTATTCCGCTTGGTTGTTTTGCTTTGAGTAAAAATGGGATCAGCATTGTTTGGGTCATTGGAGATAAGTCAATCATGTTAAAGTCCTTTCATTGTTTTTTCAAGGATACTGAATTGAACGATTTTGTCAATTACGAATATGCCAGACTTAACCTTTAAACTCATCCTCGTCACTGACGACGCCAATATCAAGCTTGCCGAAGTCAAGCAGGAGGCAGAATCCGCTAAGTCATCAGTGGAAAAACCTATCTCGGTCAAGGTGACTGCTGAACAGGCTCTGGCTACAATTAGGGATGTTAAGATAGCCTTCGATGGAGTGCTGCAGGTAGTTAGTTCAGTGATCAATACCATGAATGGTTACCTGAATGCATCGCTGGAAGCCAGACAGTCTGCTATCCTGGCTAAGGTAGCCTTTGGTGAGTATGCCGGGGTTATGGGTGAGTTTGCTCAGAAGATGCAGAGACTGACTAACTTTGATGGTGACCAGTTGTTGGCTCTGATGGCAAAGATGGCTCAGACCTATAAGCTGAACCAAGGTGAGATTGAGCAACTGACTCCGGTATTGCTGGACTTTGCTGAAGCTAATAAATCGACAGGGATGACCATCGATTCTGCCTTTGACCTCATGGGTCGGGCTTTGAATGGTCATACTGAGATGTTGGGTCGGTATGGTATCGAACTGGATGCTACTAAGCTGAAGACCGAAGGTGTTTCTTATTTAGTTGAGAAGCTGACAGCCGACTATGGTGGAACCGCTCTGGCTCTGGCAGACCTGCGTTTGCAGAATGCCAATGCCTGGGGAGATGTCAAAGAGTCTATGGGTGATATGCTCAATGTCCTGATTGCTCCTCTGCTGAGTGGTCTGCGCTGGTTAATGGATGCCTATCAAAACCTGTCTCCCCTGATGAAAGGTTTCGTAACAGGTTTATTGGTAGCCATACCGGTTATTGCTACTGTTACCACTGCTGTGATTACCCTGACAGCAGCCTATACTGCTCTGAAGATAGCTATCAACCCGGTTGCCGGCATTATTGGTATTGCTGTGGGAGCAGTTGCCGGACTCGGTTTTGCCTATGCTGCCACTGAAGTTGCCAATAAAGCGGCTATGGAAACTCAGGATCAATACAAAGACAAGGTGGAAGAGACAACCGACAGTGTGGAGTCCTTAGTTGCCAAGCACAGAGAGATTGCCCTGAGCATTGATTATGCTGAAGCCAAACGTCGTCTGGGTGAGATCAAAAAGGAAATGGCAGACTATGAAGAGACGGTCAAACAGATGCAGACCGACCTGGTCTTGGTCAGTGCCGATTACTTCGACAGACAGAAGGAACGCACCATTGAAGCTGCTGAACTGGCAAAGAAAATAGCGATTGAAGATGCCAAAGCTATATCTGAGTTCAATAAGGAAAAGGTAAGGGTAGAGACTGAAGCTTCCTTATCTGGTATTGCTCTGCTGGAGTACAAACTCGAATACACCAAACAGCATTACAAGGCACTGGGAGCCGTTAACGCTCTGAATGCCGATGAGCAGATATCCACTCTGGAACGCATCAAAAGCTATGAGCAGCAGCTTGCCCAAGCCAAGCAAAATGACTTGGAGTCCCTGTCTGCTCTTGAGCAGAAGTATAACACTCTGGCTATTGATGATGCAGTTCAACGCAGACAACGGGAACTGGAAATCCAGCGGGATGCTGAGTTAGAGAAAGCACGGTCGCTCAAAGCCTCTGAAGCTGTGCTTGCCAATATCAATAGCTACTATGCCAAAGAGATTACCAAGGTGGAGTCTGATGCCTCTGCTCAGAGGGTCCGGCAAGCCGAAGTGGAACTACGTGATAAACTCAGGATAGCCGAGGAAGAGAAACGTAGATTACAGGACTTGGAAGATACCCGCAATGAATTTGACCAGAGGTCTCTGGACTTAACCGGTAATACCTACCAGGCTGAGTTGGATGCTATTGATAACTACTATGCCAGAAAGAAGGATAAACTCATCCAGGCAGGTCTTACCGAAGAGCAGATTACCAAACAGACCGAACTCGCCAAATCCAGGATTAGAGAGCAGTATGACCAGAAGCACATGGAAGGGGTCAGTTCCATCCTCGGTAACCTTGCCAAGACCAGTGAAGCTTTCGGCAAGAAAGGTTTTGTGCTCTGGAAGACACTTTCCATCGGACAGGCAATGATGGATACCTATTCATCTGCAACGGCAGCTTACAAGGCAATGGCAGGTATCCCGGTGGTTGGACCCGGATTGGCAATAGCTGCTGCAGCCGCAGCTATCGGTGCAGGTCTGGCTAATGTCGCGGCCATCAGTAATACTGAGCCACCCAAGGCAGCCAAAGGTGGTATGTTAGTCGGCAACTCTCATAGTGCCGGTGGCATCATCATTGAAGCCGAAGGTGATGAGTACATCACTGCCAAAGATAGGGTTCGAGCCTTGGGAAGAGGTCTGTTTGACTTTCTGAACTTCGCTCCTCTGAATCAGGTCAAACTTGCCTTTGCCGGACTGCCTATGCCCAGTGTCCCCCTGCCTGCCAACCTTGGCTCATCTTATGCCTCAGGTGGCAGCATCAGTAGCAATGGCAGTATAACTGCGCTCTTGGATATTATGCGAGATATGCGGGATCAGATAGTAGAGATGAAGCAGAACATCAAAGACTCCAAATCTATCATCGATATCCATGTTGATCCCTTATCTAATGATCCTGTTAGAGTCAGTGAGATAGCCGATACCGGCAAACAGATCAGGTCTGAGGTATAGGGATTATGCTTAACCTCTTCAAAGTGGACTTCATCATGGGTAAGCATGATGCACCTGATTATGGACAGGTGTTACATAGCCTGATTGATAACAATACGGTTAGGCAGATTATCACTCTAAGTGTCTCTGCCGATAAGTTGCAGTCCATCTCTAACTACAGCAGAGAACCCAAGCGACTGACCTTTGAGTGTTTCCCTGATACCTGGATCAATGACCATATCCTAAGCGGAAACAATGAGTATGAGCGGTATATCTCCCATTATGAAGTGAAGGTTTATCGTGATAATACTCTGTTCTTTACTGGGATAATAGACACATCGCAGTTGAGCTTTGATGTTAGTACCGGTATCCTCAAGCTTACCTGTTATGATAAGATTAAGCTGCTCTCGGTCTATTCTGATCTGACTCACTACTATAGCCTGACTGCCGGGTATCAGCCTATCTATATACTTGGTTATTTCCTGCAGGATATTGAGCAGACGATACCGATATCCATACCCTACAATGACCAGTTCAATCTTCCTATACTTCCTATTAGCATGGGAAATGCTCTGACCATAGCCCATGTTGATTTTGATGACATACTGCAGTTTCCCAATCCTCCGGGTGGGTGGACCTATACCTATCACAACTCATCCTGGGCATCACCCAGGTATGGCTTTATCGTAGATAACTTAGCCAATAAGGTCACCTTTGTCTATGCCTTTAAGAAAGTCATCCAGGCAACCTATCCCAGTCCTGCCACCACCAGATACCAAGGTCGTTACAGAGGCAGGATACTAAAGTTCTATAACAACATCTGTCCTGTAGTTGAAGAGTATGACGAGAAGACCGGATGGGAAGATAGTATCACTTCTCTGGGTAATGCTTATAATGAATTACTCAGCTTCTTTAATGATAATGGCATCTCAGAAGCTCAACTCAATACCCTGACCAGTACCGGCAGCTTGGGAACAAGTATCTACGGAAGCAGCCAAGCTGCCAATCAGTGGGTGGAAGCCGACTTCTATGGCAATCTGATGCCAACCAAGCTACAGCCCGGAGAGTCTTATGAAACCGGACAAGCAGAGCAGACCGATAACCTGAAAGTCCTCCAGGCAATGCTGATGCTTTATAATGCCACTATCTTCTCCCATCCTAATGGTAACATCATCCTCAAGAACAAGGATGCCTATTCCTCTACTATAATAGATATAGCCGATGAGGATGTGGTATCCTTCATCACCAAGCGGGGCAATCAGGAAATGCCGGATATCAAAACCCTTGATATCCTGGCAGGAGATACAACTCAGTTTCAAAACAATGTCCAACCTCATCTGATGGACTTCTATGACTCCAAGTGGAGCATCGAAGCCACCATCGACAGGCTATCCCAATACAACCTAAACCTGCAAGGCAAGATCAGGATCAAAGCTCAGGTCTATGCTATCACAGAACTGGAGCGTAACTATCTCAATGACGAATACAAAGTAAAGGCATGGCTAATATGATAGGTTTTCGCATGATCAGAACCGGCAATGGCAACAGCTTCTATTCCTGCGAGAATGGTCAGGTAGAGTATGTTCCTAAGCTGAAGTACCGCATAGAGAAGAAGAATGCCTTTGATCCGACTATCCTCCATCAAAGAGAACCATATAGAGAGGATACCATCAATCTCGAAGCAATCCTTTATCCAGAAGAGTATAATGCTTTTCTTTACTTCCTGACCCAGGAAGGCAGGTTCTATATTGAGTTCACCTTTTATGGCACACTCGTCAGGCAGTACCCGGTAATCGTTACTCAATTGCCTAAGATGCCTGATGATTTGCATGAAGACCCGGAAAAGATAAAAGTCACCTTAGAATCCAGATACACCGGAGAACTGAGCTTCATCAACTTCGACTATATCTCTACATTAGATGAGAATGAAACAGTCTATCAACAGAACTAATCAAACCAACCCAAAACAACTAACCTAAGCATAAGAAAAACAAGGAGCTAACATGTATAGATTTGCCATCAGCTATTACGTTATGAACGGAGTTACACGCATACCTTTATCCGGAGTAACCATCCGATTAGTCAGACCCGGAGATATCTTCGAGAATGGAGTCAAACTGACAGAAACACCTACCGGCTCGGGATATTATGAAACAGAAGTCCTCACAGAGTCCAACTGGGGCTTCTATGAGGTCTGGGATGATAAAGTCAATCCCAATGGAGCCTTCTCTGGTAAGACCTGCACGGTCGGTAAGCTCGATGCCAGAGGTATCAAAGACAGTGCTATCTACTCCAATCACATCCTGAATGAAGCCATTACCCCTGAAAAGCTTGCCGATGACTGCATCGAGCCCAGACACGTAAAAGACAGCACAATATCCCTCTCCAGCCTGATCCATGAGCTTCAGGATGAGACCAGAGGTGTCGGAGAATCTTCCACTCATAGCCCTGCTATCTTCGATGTAGACAAGCATGCAGACCACAAATTGGAGAAGGATTATGAAGAGATACCATACATCATTCTATCGACTCAGTGCGATGCTCATCTGTTTATCAAAGACATCAAACAGGACGGTACCCAAATAACAGTCAGCGTTGGCTTAGGACAGAGGTTTCAAGCACAGGATTTGAAATACACGATATTGGCTATCAGTAATTAATTATGATTAGATAACAGACCCAAAAGAGAAACCCGGCAGAGCCGGGTTTGTTATTGATAATGAGTGTATTATTGTTTCTGCAGACGGCAGATCATCTCTGCCATTAGGTTGATGACTTCCTTATAATCAGATACCTCCCAAGCATCATCCACTCGAGTTTTAATCTCGTCATCAGTCATTATCTCTGACTTGAGCCAGGATGCACGGTAGCGATTCCACCAGTTTTCATAGTTAAAATCGTCAGTATAAGGATTTTCTACCTCATGCTGTTGGTCAATAGTATCTGAAGCAATCTCAGCTTCTGTATCCTCATCTCTCAGAAGCACCAGTTCGTATTTGGTGTTAAACAGGTTTGTCTTTCCGTCCTTAATCTTCTTGTCCATCTTGGTCTCCTTTCTCGGTTGCCCGACTGTTAATTAATGGTTCTATCTAATCCCTGTCGCAACCGTGGTCAAGTCCTTTCTGGTCAATATGATGACAATGAACACACATAATCTTAGGCAGATTTGCTCCATTTATTGAGAGCTTTTCGATTTGCAGTTTTCGGTGAGCCATTTGCAGTTTTCGGTGAGCTAATTTGCAGAATCGGTGACACAAACTGACAGAGGAAGAACTCAAAGAAATAGCCCGTTTTTCCCATTTGCAGTTTTCGGTGAGCCAATTTGCAGTTTTAAGTGAGCCTTTATAGCAGCCAACCTACTTTTCTCAATCTGAAAAATAATTTGCAGAATTCTCTTGACAAGCAAACCACTTTGGAATACAAAGTACCTTGTCTTTACAAAGACGATGGGAGATTTTCAAAAACAAGGAGATATTATGGACACGAACAACGGCTGGCAAGACCTTCAGGAGATTGGCAGACTCGACCAGGTGATTCAAACACCGGCAAGACTGATGATGATTATGTCGCTCTATCAAACCAGTACTCAGGATTTTATTCAGTTGATGAAGCAAACGGAGCTGACCTGGGGCAATCTTTCCACGCATTTGAGCAAGCTGGAAGAAGCGGGTTATGTGATGGTAACCAAAACCTTTAAAGGAAAAAGACCTCAGACCCTCATCAGTTTGACGGAGTCCGGGCGTCAGGCATATCTGCAATGGGGATGCACTATTATCAAGGCTTTGCCGGAAAGCGTTATGCGCAAATATCTGCCGGCTGTTGCTGAGCTCGGCTTTAATGAAAAACGGATAGCGGGTTTCACTTCTGAGCAGAATATGCCCTCAACTGCGACCAGAGACGTGTTTTTCCTGCCCAGATATCACCGCTGGGGCATGGAGATGCCACCGATTAAGGAAATGAATCCTCTGTCATAAACATAGAAGTAAACAGAACTATAAATGCATTAGGAGGTCCGATGAAATATCTGGACATTGCCATGAACACCGCCAAATCCTTAGGCGCAGATTATGCCGATATCAGGATTCAAAAATCCACAAATCAGGTTATCTATCTGCAAAATTTGAGTCTCAAAAACACCTCAACCGATGTTTCAAAAGGATATGGAATCAGGGTTTTCAAAGATGGAGCCTGGGGCTTTGCCCATTCCAACAAATTCACAGATGACCAGGTGGTCGCAACAGTCAAAAGAGCCTTGGAAATTGCCAAGCTCTCTGCCAAAGTGAAAAAAGGCGGAGGCTTGACCCTTGCTCCCGAACGCAGCTACATTTCCACCTATAGCACCCCCATAAAGGTTGACCCCTTCACCCTGCCGCTCAAAGAAAAAGTTGACCTGATGATGGAAGTCAACCGCACTATGATGAACTACGAAGGCATCGTGCAGACTGTGTTTTACTTAGTTATGCAAAAGGACGAGAAACTCTTTGCCAGCACGCTCGGAACCAGACTGGATGTCACAACTCAGTTTATCAACCCGATGATTATGGCGACTGCAGTGCTGGATGGTGACAGTCAAAGCCGCACTTTTGATGAAGGCGGTCGTGCCGTCGGTTGGGAGTGGATTACCTCTCTTGACTTATTGGAAAAAGCCAAACAGATTGCAGAAGAAGCAATAATCAAAGTGAAAGCCGAAACTTTGAAAGAAGAAGCTCGCCGCAGTCTGATTCTTGACCCCGGACACTTAGGGCTGACCATGCACGAATCGGTGGGTCATCCCACTGAGTTGGACAGAGTTCTGGGTTGGGAAGCTGATTATGCCGGTATTTCCTTTGCCACTCCTGAAAAGCTGGGCAACTATAAATACGGCTCGGACATTGTGAACTTCGTGGGTGACAACACATTATCTGAAGGTCTTGCCACAGCCGGTTTTGACGATGATGGCGTGCCCAATCAGAAATGGCATATCATCAAAGACGGCGTTTTGCAGGAATATGGCACCACGCGTGACACAGCCATGCAGATTGGTCTGAACCACAGCCGCGGCTGCTCCAGAGCAACCAAATATTACAACCAACCCATCAACCGCATTCCAAACCTTTATCTGCTTCCCGGCACCAAGGAACTTACACCCGCTCAGTTGATTTCCGAAACTGACGATGGCGTTTACATTCAGGGACGCGGTAGTTTCTCCATAGACCAGCACCGCGTAAACTTCCAGTTTGGCGGGGATTTCTTCTGGGAAATCAAAAACGGGAAACTGCACAGACCTTTGAAGAAAGTATTGTATAAATCCTGCAATCCCGAATTCTGGAACAGTTGCGATGCCATCTGTGATGAACGTTTCTGGCAGCCTTTCGGAGTGGTCAACTGCGGAAAAGGTCAACCCAATCAAACCGGCAGAATGACTCATGGAGCTGCACCTGCACGCTTTGCCCAAATCCGGGTGGGAGGTTCACAATGAAAACAAACTTTGAAGTAATCGCAGCCTTCATCAAGAAACACGTAACTGCAGATGATTATAGCCTGCGCATCACAGCGCGTGACAGCCACGAGACCCGCTTTGCCCAGAATGCCATCACTCAGCACATTGCGGGTGATAACATTGATGTGGATTTGGAAGTAGCGTTTGCTAACAAGACCGGACGCTGTTCCATCAATCAGATAGACGAAGCGGCTTTACTTGCTATGATTAAAACAGCTGAAGAGATGGCTATCATCAATCAGTCTGACCCCGAATATGTGGAAAGTGCAAAGACGCAGGAATATCCCAAGGCACAAAATGCCATGGATTCCACTCTTAATTTAGCTCCGGAACAGATGGTGGACATTATCAGTAAGTCCATCCAGAATGGTGAGAAACACGGCGCAACAGTCAGCGGAATGACAGAAAAACATCACATGGAAATCTTTAACAATACTAAGAACGGTTTTCAGGGTAACTATGATTTGACTGAGTTTGGTCACTCCATGACCTTGAAGAAAGACAACGTTGAAACAAAGGTCTCTTTTTCTTCCAAGGACTTTGCCGCTTTCAAGCTTGATAAGGAATTATCGAAACTTAATGGACAGTTTGACTCTTTAACCAACCCGCAACCTTTTAGCGCAGAGAAAATCCCCGTGATTATCAGACCGGATGCCCTGTGGGAATTCTATATGTATACGATGTGGATGATGAATCGCAGGCAGGCGGATGAAGGACTCACTGCTTTCACAGACCAGTTTGGTAAAAAGTTTCTGGGAGAAAAGTTCTCAATGCTGTCCACGCTCAAGATACCTGAATTGATTAGTACTCCATATTCTTATGATAATGTGGTTTCGGAAGAAACATATTGGGTCAGAGACGGAGTGGTGGAAACAATGCCGACTCCGCGTTACTGGGCAAAGCTGAAAAACCTGAAGCCTGCTTCTCCCTTTAATGTGTATATTCCGGGTGGCAATGCCACTGAGGAAGAGATGATGAAGCTGGTGCCGCGTGGTTTGATTGTAAACCGTTTCTGGTACATTCGCCCGGTTGATATGAAAGCCGGAGAATTGACCGGTATGACGCGTGACGGAGTGCTCTATTTTGAAGACGGCAAGGTCAAACACGCTGTGAATAACCTGCGCTTCAATGAAATCCCGCACGACACTACCAGACGCATCCTGGCTTTGGGAGAAAGTGTCCTGGCTGATAGTTCGGTAAAGTTGCCTTCCATCCTGGTTGATAACTTTAACTTTGTTGATACCACAACGTTTTAATAAACTAACCTCCAGACCGGGTTCGTCACCTCGGTGGTGAACCCGGTAATTAACTTGCATTTAGGGAGATGCTGTGATAGTTAAATTTGGCTTTGCCTTCAAAATCCTGCCGGGCTGTGATGAGAAATTTGCCCTCTTGCATGCTCAGAGTATCCGACTATATGGCGGAAATCATAAATCCGCACCCATCTATGCTATGCTGCCTCTTTATGAAACGGGAAAGCTTAATCCTGACATCGTTGCTGCTTTACACAAGCTCGATGTGGAAATCGTCCCTTTTGATTATTACACTTCAGAGCAGGTTATCTATTACACGACCAAATCTATGGCTGGCGGAGCCGCAGAAGCCTATGCTACAGGCAAAGTTGAGCAGTTGATTTACTCTGATGTCGAGACGCTTATTCTAAATGACCCCTCACTATTGGCTTTGAGTAAGAAAAAAAAACTCGGTATCCGCCCGGTCGATGTGCGGCATATCGGATCGCTTTGGGATGAGCCTGTCGATGACTTTTGGGCAAATCTTTACCGTTTGCTGAGAGTGGATGTAAACAATGTTTTCCCTGTTATCTCAAGCATTGATTCCGTCAAACTCAGAGCCTATTTCAATGCCTGCCTGATTACTGTGAAGCCTGAGAACGGTCTTCTGCAGAAATGGAGCGCCAATCTTGCCCGTCTGCGTGATAATCCGGTCTGGAACCCGTTCTTTGCCAAAGATGAATTGTACCGTGTTTTCCTGCATCAGGCAATTCTGGTCGGCACCATGCTGACAGCACTTTGTGAAGACGATATTGAGCAATATCCCGTGCAGGTCAATTTCCCCTTATATTCATACCCGCGGCATCCCCACAAACCGGCATGGATAAACGACCTCATCACCTGCCGTCTGGATTTGCTGGGTTCCGATATCTGCTGGAAAACCTGGCTTCCCATGCAGGAACCCGTCAAGAGCTGGCTCATTTCTCAAGTTGAAGAGCTTCAGTTGGAATTACCCCAAGAGACCTCCGCTTAGATATCAACCTCTGTAAATAGATTATTACATTTCTCTGGCTGCATAATTGCATTATATTGTAATCAAAAGGTGCTATGCAGGTTTTTGCATTTGACAGAATATGCCCTTTAAAACTGATGAAGCACCTTACTATAAAAAACAGGCAGGAAACTAATGAAAAGCATAACAAATGGCAACTTCCACTTGGTGAAACTTATTACAATTGCACTGTTTCTGATGTTAAGCGTTATATCTCTATCAGCGCTTACTCTGATAAATGAAAACATCCAGAACTGGACTGCTCATGCTTCTTATGGAAGCTACACTCAGTCAATACCTGCAGGCACAGTAAGTATGTCCGCTTGCATGGTTTCACCCAATGCTGCAGCCACAGGCACCTGTTCCAGCGGTCGCATCCAATGCCAGGCTTCGCTTGGCACGGTGGAGCTTCCGGAGCTTGCGTCGGTAGGACAGGTGGAGTTTCATTTTGCCGCAGGCGCTTCCGGCAGGTCAATGAAGCTGCAGAAATTGGTTAGTACGACCTGGGAAGATATCACTACTTTTACTGGAATATCTGCAACAGGCGCAACGTTTTCATACGATGTGAATCTTTCCACACCGACAAAATTGAGACTTGCCACGCTCAGCAATCCTGTTTACGTGCATGATATTATAGTGACAGATTACCAAAGCAGCGAATTGCCAATGGTTACAACTACGGCAGTCACAAATATTACCTATAGCACGGCAGTCAGCGGGGGCAATGTGGAATTTGCCGGCACTTCGGCAATTCTGGCAAAAGGTGTCTGCTGGAGCACTTCAACCAGCCCTGATTTGAGTAGCAGCTTCACTTCAGACGGCACAGGCATTGGAATCTATACCAGCAACTTAACCGGTCTGCAAGCAGATACCGATTATTACGTCAGAGCCTATGCCACCAATAACTCAGGCACCAGTTACGGCGAACAAATCACCTTCAGAACAGCCAATATCGGGGTGCCATCTACTCAGGCTACCGGTCTCGCTTTTTATCCCGGCAATACTTCCATCCAGGCGACCTGGACTCCAGGCAACGGAGCCAGGCGCATAGTTAAAATCAATACTACTAATAGCTTTGCTCTTCCTGTCAATGGAACAAACTATCCTGCCAATACTTTTTATAACGGCAGCGGAGAGCAAGTCGTTTATAATGGCGCTACCCAGATTGTGGAGGGACAGGCTATTGATGCGGTGACAGTTACCAATCTTACTCCCAATACCACATATTGGTTCAGGGTTTTCGATTACAATGGAACTGATGCCACAACCCTGTATAATACTTTCACCGCTACAAACAATCCTGCCAATACTATCACGCTCAATTCTATCGTTTCCGGCTATTACCAGGGAATCACTGGCACCGGGACGACTCTAAAAACCAATCTGCACAATTTAATCCGTACTACTCATCAGACTGAATTCTCCTATGACGCGGTCTGGACTCAGTTGCAGTTTACAGATGAAGATAGCTTGAACACCAATAACATTATTGAAGAATATACCGGCTGGTCAGTGCCCAAAAGCTATAACGGGGGTGGAACTTCCAATTGGAACCGTGAGCACACCTGGTCAAAAAGCCATGGTGATTTTGGTGAAAGCGCTCCTGCGGGAACGGATTTACATCATCTCAGACCGGCTGATAGCACAGTTAATTCTGCCAAAGGAAATAAAGACTTTGATGATGGGGGCAGTCCCGTTACTGATAATTCTCCTTATACAGGTTATACCGGCTATACCGGCTGTTTTACTGATGCCGATTCCTGGGAACCCAGAGCTGTGGAAAAAGGCGATATTGCCCGCATGATACTCTATATGGCTGTGCGTTATGAAGGAACTGATACGTCCTACAATCTGGAAATGCAGGATGCCACTCCCACTTCAGGGGCTTTTTATGGCAAGCTTTCCACCCTTTTGCAATGGCACGTCCAAGACCCACCCGATTCTTGGGAAATGCGCAGAAACAACCGGATTCAGGAACGCCAGGGCAACCGCAATCCCTTTATTGACCATCCTGAATTTGTCAGTGCTATTTGGGCTCCCACCACAGTGAACGCCACTAATGTGGATTCTATCAGCTTTACGGCAAACTGGACTCCGGCGCTCAACGCCACAGCTTATTATCTTGATGTTGCCACCAATAGTCAGTTTTCCAATTATGTGACAGGCTACCAAAACCTGAATGTGTCCAATACTACCAGCCGCATTATCACAAACTTAGCCTCCAACAACACCTATTACTACAGACTGCGCTCATATTTTGCAGTGGGTTACAGCATGTATTCCAATGTAACGGTTGTCAATCTCACAAATTTAAATATTGCCTTAGCATCTTTTACTGGATTATGGGATTTACAAATTTTCGAGGAGTTTGGGTATGCTTCAAAACTCGATTGGATTACTGAATCAGAAAACAATCTTGCAGGTTTTAATGTTTTCCGTGCTCTTTCCGACACGCTTGCCAATGCGCAGATTGTCACAACCCAGATGATTCCGGCTACCAATACATCAACTTTGCACAATTACAGCTATGTTGATGGATTCCTCAATTGCTTCACTACTTATCATTATTGGCTTGAATGTCTGGATATGGGTGGTACACGGCAATTCTTTGGACCTATCTCAGTCTGGATAGGTGAAGTTGCGAATGAAGATGAGGTTCAGGTACAACCGGTTGTTGCCATCAACCGCATCTATCCCAATCCTTTCAGCCAGAATTCCACGGTTGAAATCAGTCTGACTAAAGCGGAAAACATCTCTTTATCTGTCTATAACCTCAAGGGACAATGCGTCAGAAAGCTTTATGAAGGGCTCAAATCATCCGGCGTATCAAGTTTCAATTGGAATGGAAAAGATACTAAAGGAAATACATGCACCGCCGGAATCTATTTCCTGCGTCTCAAAAGCGGCAACCACATTTCACAGAAAAAGCTAATCCTGTATTGATTCAAGACTACATATAATATACAAGCGGAGTGATTATGCTCCGCTTTTTCTTTATCTGTTTGGTCTTTGAATCGAAAACAAAAACCAGCCAATCAGGCATCCGCAGGTGTAGCAGACCAAATCTGTCCCCATAAAGCCAAAGCCCAGAATCAATCCACCCACTAAAGTATTTTGGATGCTGTCGAGCAAAGCATTATGCCATAACTGGCTCAGCTCAATCAGGAAGGAGCAGTCCAAAGCCAAAATAAAGGTCACAGGCAGTTTCAGAGTGGGGAAGACGGCTCGGAACATGGCAAAACAAGCCAAAGCCCACATGGTGTCGCCGGTATAGTTTGCCAGAAAAGTCGGCAAAGCTGCACCCCATTTTCTGGAGGCAATTCCGATAAAGGCACTCAACCCAATTACCAGCAAGGCGACCAGTCTTGTTCTGCCGTGCTGATTGATTTTATTGCTATACTGCGTTTTTGTAGTCATTTATGGTATTATGACAGAAGTAAACAACCAGATTACCAAAGGCAGGTAAACCAGCGCAATTAAAATCGAAACAGATACCATGCTGGCAGCAAATTCCTTGTCCATATTCTCCAGATTGGCAAAAATCAGGGTGTTAAATCCGATGGGGGTACCGGAACTGGCGATAATGATGGTTCTGGTCATACCTTCCAAACCGAGTATAATGGTCAGAAACCAGCCTAAAAGCAGCCCGATTACCATCCTGATAAAAACGGCTGTCAGGACAGAGCCGAGTCTTTTGAGCTTTGGTTCAAAGATTAAGCCCAGAGCTATCATAATCAGAGGAATGGTTGGCAAACCCACTAAGTTCAGAAAGTTCAGACCGATTTCCGGCACCTGCCAGTTAAAAAGCCTGATGCTGAATCCGATGAGCAAACCCCAAAGCGGGGGCAATTTGAGAAACTTTATCCAGTTAATTTTATCCTGATGCCCGTTGTCACCATATTTGATGGCATTGTAATAAGCAAAAGTGAAGATGAGAAAGCTATTGCCGATATCAAACAGGGAGGCTCTGGCAAAGCCTTCCGTGCCAAAAGCTGCCATGAAAAAGGGCAGTGAAAATCCCGTATTCATAATCATGCAGCCCACGATGAAGCTGCCAAAGGTAGTTTGCGGGAGTTTGAGCCGTTTTCCCACCCAGAAAGCAATTCCATAGGAGCTGAAAACCACTGCCTGAGCAGTGAAAGGCAGATATATCAGGTCATAATTGAGCTGGACTTTCAGGATGGAGAGCAGGGTCAAAGCCGGCAAGGTGGCAGTGAGCACCAGCTTGAGAATTATCCCCGCATCGCCTTTGTGCATCAGCTTCAGATGCTTGATCAGGACTCCAAAGCAGAAGGCTAAGATAATGGGTATCACTTTCAGGAAAAAAGCATCCATATTATTTCCAAATTAATTACTTTGCTCAATCAAGTCCAGGACACGCGTGCTTTTGTCCAGAACTTTTTTCTAGTTTACCTATCACAGTTTTTATTTTTATCAATTATACTTGGTTTTGAACTCAATTAAATTTGTACAATTTTACATCTTGCGTATTTTAGTTTTAAGGAGAAATTAGTACATTCCTATCAGCAGTAAAATTGTCTATCTGCGCAGTTAAAATTGCAGTTCCAGTAACACTTCCTGCATTAAAAATAGTTGATGCCGTTCCGTTTACAGTTGGAACTTCTATCGAACTTCCCAATGAAATTCCCTGTGAATCAATAAAATAACCCAGAGTAGATGAGAAAGAAATCAGGGTGCCATCCACAACATAATAGTCTAGTATGTTTCTGGCTGTGGCGCTGACATTTATTGACTGCATCACAGTCGTGGGAAAAGGGTCTTGCAGAGTAGGCAACTGCAAGGTAAAAGAATTTATCGGAGGAATACCAGCGATAGCAACATATATGGATGCTGTGTCTGCACTAACAAGAAACTCTGGATAATCGGGATGGTAACTTTTATAAACTGCCCATATAGTGGCAATACCTGTAACATTATCAGCAGTAAAAACAGCTCTGGCAATGCCAGTGCTGTCTGTTACAGCGGTAGAGTTAATATGACCTAAATTAGAGCGTAACAGGACCAACTGGTTGGGAATACCGATATTCTCATAATCTCTTATTTTTACACTGACAGTGGAAATGCTCAGACCATTGTCTGCAAAGATTGTATCGGGTTCTGCAGTTATATTGTGAATATAATGATAATAACCGCCACCATAAAACACATATTCTCCGGTAGCCAATCCACTATACTGCATGCCATCTTTGAAAGCTACGGCTTTAATGGTCATATTCCGGTCTACCAGAATGGGTTTTGTGTACACTTTGGAACTGGCATAGGTGAAGTATCCGCTGGTAGTATATCGGATAATGGCTGTTGGTGTGGCACAGTAGATGTTCACCAATTGCGGCTCTCCATACATGTACGGTTTTGGATTGAAAGTCGGTGTTGCCACTGTATCGTAAAAGACTTCTGTTGTTCTTTTGTTGCAGGCTGTAATGCCAAAAACCAAGGCAACGGTCAAGAGCATCGCTATGAATTTCATTGTCCCTCCCATCTTATTTTGTACCTACATTTACATCATAAACGCTGCTCATTATCAAGTCAACCGAAAAGTTGCAAAATTTATTAAATATCTTAAGCGGGCTCTAAAGCTGACGTTTGATTGTGTATATGGCTAATCTGTCACAGACTGCCTGGGCGTAGTCCGATATTCGTTCCAAATGAATGCCGAACTCCTTGAGCTGGGCTTTAATAGCCAGATCAATATCCAGACCGAATATAAGCCGGCGCAACTTTTCACCCAACTGGTCGGCTTCCCGTTCAAAGAAATATACCTTATGAATATAGTTAGTTACGGCTGCGAGATCGCATAAAAAAGCATTCATATCCCGCTCCTATCCAATAGTATTATCAAAGCCTATGATACTTTACCGGGCTGATTTATGTCAATATAAATCAGCCCGGTCGTATATGAATCTAACTCTAATTCCTTATCTGATAATTAAGTGGGATATCTCAGCAGTGTTAGCATTGTAGTTGCGCTGGCAGCTGTACCCAATATTCTACCTGTAATCGTGGCAGTGGTCATGCCCGGAGTATTGGAAATCGGGTCACCAAGGGGAACTTCCCAGGCGTAAAATCTGATTGACCCTTGTGCCAGACCGTCTTGTCCGTCATTCACATCAGTATAACCTTGCGCATAGGCATCGTACCAATCTGTAACAATTATGTTGGGCGTCTCCGGCAGGTTTTGGTTCTGCGGATCTTCATTGGTGCCGGCAATATATTCAAATACACCACGGGTTGAAGTCAGGTTTATTCTGGCATTATGAACGGGATTGCCCTGAATGTCATATACAGTGACATTCAACAATGCAGTGGCAGACATTGGAACGGGATTGGTATTACCATGAAAAACCAAATTGCCGGGAGTTGCCTCAATTTCTATTTGCGGCTGATTGAGTGGAAGCACAATATCGGTTTCCTCGATTATTTCATTTCCACTAAATCCCATTGTTCTAGCTCTGATGGTCAGATTTTCGAAAGTATAATAACCGGAGTAAGTCAAAGTGGTATAGGCAGCTCCGGCTGTGGAATCGCCATCAGCGCTTTCATTGCCGACATAGGCATTGGCTATGATCATACAGCTGTAAACATTATCGGGTAGGCTGAACCACACGCTTGTGCCATAGTCAGTGGGATTATCATAAATATCATGCAATTGGGCGCAGACTATTATTCTCCAAAAACCGCCACCCATATCCACTCCGCTATTGTATCCTCCCGAAGCGATTTCAATGCTTTGAGGAGGTCCCGCAAAGATATGGATATTGGATTTATTCGCAGAGATATAGGCGTCCCCGGATGTGCAAGAAGCTCTGATTGTCAGATTTCCGGGAGCTGTGCCACTATTGACAGTGACTTGGGCTTCTCCGTTTTCTGATACCGCCAGGACAGAATCGCTCTGTGGCTGATTATTGAGATTAGCTCCAATCGGCGGAGCAATATTCACAATTTTGAACCAGACATTTTGAGGCTCAGTAACTAAATTCCCACCCATGTCATACAGTTTTACCTTCAAAACAGCACTATCAAAAGCACTTGTGTTGACAACGTTCAAATCAATCTGCCCGGATTGTGTAAACTGAATTGAATGCACATCGGGTGAGATCGGAGGCACTTCCAAAATGTTGACATTGATAGAAATAGTGTCGGCTCCAATCAGGAATTCAGGATAGTTGGGATGATAAACTCTGATAACTGCCTTCACTATTGCCACGCCTGAGATGTCTTCACCCCTCAGGGTGGTTGAGGCATCACCGTTTTCATCTGTCGTGGCTTCCGGCAGAATATTGCCCAACGAAGTTTGAAAAGTGACAAGCTGTCCCGGTGCGCCAAATTGCTCAGGATTCTTCACTTTGACGGTGATAGTGGAATGAGTTTCTCCGCCATCCGCAAAGATTGTATCGGGTGTTGCGGATATGTTTGTTAAATGTAACATTAAGCCCGGACCCACTGTCCAATGGTAAATCTCGTAGTCAGCAGTTGCTACTGCGCTCTGATTCCAGCCTTTTTTGTAGGCAATGGCTTTGACAGTCGAAGTAGAATCAATTTCAAGAGGAGCAGCATACAGGGTTGAGTGCGTATCAGGAGCTGTGCCGTCGATTGTGTATCTGATTGTAACTCCCGGAGTACTGCAATTAATGGAAACTGCTTGCTGCGGATAATACATCCCAGAGGCTAAACTAAAAGTGGGAGATGATACCGTATCAGCAAACGCTTGCGTTGTTTTTTCCGAACAACTGAAAACACATAGAACTAAAAGCAATGCCATAAGAAATAGTGTAACTTTCATGGTCCCTCCAATAAAGTACAACCTTTATTATTGCAATTTTTGTTCCGATTAATCTTGTGTCAATTATATTTGTATTGGTATTATGTGATTGCGTTAACTATATTGGATAAGTGTAGATAAGGCAATCCTGCCTAATAATTGCTCACCGACAATAAGTAGTGCAGCTTTCCAAAGCTGCAACAAGACTCATGTAGGATTGGAATCCTACACTACAACTGGCGTTTAATCGTATAAATCGCTAATCTGTCACATACCGCCTGGGCATAGTCGGAGATTTTTTCCAGATGGATGCCGAACCAGCGGAGCTGGCTTTTAAGCGCTAAATCTATCTCGAGGCTAAAGATAAGCCTCCGCAGTTTTTCTCCGAGTTGGTCTGCTTCCCGCTCAAAGAAATACACTTTGTGGATGTAATTGTTTACGGCAGCCAAATCACGGAAAAAAGAGCGCACTGCCATAGCAAGATTATCGACAGAATCCACCGAAGCTTTGGCAGTCTGCAGGAAAAGGTCGTCCAGTTCGGCTGGAATTTGCGGCATTTCAATAGAGAACTGCAATATTGAATCCTTGATGTTATCTATCACTTCATCTGTGTTTTCCAAAATTGCCAGCACGTCTCCCCTGTTTTCCGGAATTAATGTATGCTCATACAAAAACCGTTCAATATGCACTCTCAAATCATCTGCTTTGCGCTCATTTTCTCTGATTTGCTGCAATCTGTCATGAAACTGGTCATATCTTTCTGCCAGATAATCTTCAATTGCTTTGTAGTAAATCAAAGCCGTGTCGCCCAGAATATCCAGAAATTGGTCAATCTGCGATTCGATTACTTTGGTGGTTTTCAGTAATATAGCCATATTGTTTTCGGCTCCTTATTCTGCTAAGTAGTGTAGCATTCCAATGCTACATAAATCATATCCAACGTAGGTTTGGAAACCTACGCTGCACCATAGCTATTTAACGCATAACATTTTAGTCAAGAAAAATCGTTCTGCAGGGCATAATATCTTCCTTACTTCCGTTCTAAAAAAGTGGTTTTCAGCTATCCGGCGTTATCTTTGAAGTTTGTGTTTTCGGAATATTTTCAAAAGTTCAAACCAGACTATGCTCAGCAGACCCATGCCAAGGCAAATGAAAACATCGTGTGTGTGTAGCCGGGAAAACTTGAACAATTCGTTTAGAAACGGCACTGAGGTGATGGCAAAAGTCAAAGCCACCACGCCTCCCACTAACCACAGCATGGCAGGATTGGGCTTTCTGAGGATTGTAAAAATCGATTCTGTCCAGGAGCGGTTGGAAATAATCAGCCCGATATTCGAAAACACCAGGGTGCAAAACGCCAGAGCGCGCACCTGTTCGTCACTGATATTGCGGCTGACGCCGTACCAATAAACCAAACCCACGATAAGCAATACCGATAATCCCTGCAATATGGATAACCCTACCATCTGCAGACTAAAGATGGAAGTTTTCAGACTGCGGGGCGGTTTATCCATCACGTGCTTTTCTTCGGGTTCCATCTCAAAAACCACTGAGCAGGCAGGGTCGATTATCAGCTCCAAAAAAACCACATGAATGGGGTACAAAATCAGTGGTAAATCCGAATATATCAGTGGAATTAGTGACATACCGGCGATGGGTACATGAATGGAAAAGATATAAGCGCTGGCTTTTTTGAGGTTGTCATAAATTCTTCTGCCCATGCGTACTGCGCTGACAATCGAGGAAAAGTCATCATCCACCAAAACCAGTGACGCAGACTCCCGCGCCACATCTGTGCCGCGTTCACCCATGGCAATGCCGATATTGGCACTTTTGAGAGCGGGTGCATCATTCACCCCGTCGCCTGTCATCGCAACTATTTCGCCTTTGGCTTTCAAGGCTTTGACGATTAGCAGCTTTTGCTCAGGCACAACCCGGGCAAAAATTGTGACTTTGCCGATTCTTTCTGCCAATTCGTGTTCACTCATTTTGGCAAGCTCAGGACCAGTGATAATCTCTTCCGGGTTTTTCAGTCCGATTTGTTTGGCGATTGCTAAAGCCGTGCCGGGATAGTCTCCCGTAATCATGATAACCCGAATTCCTGCGTGGTAACACTCTTTCACTGCGGCAGGCACCGTTGCACGGGGTGGGTCTGCCAAGCCGATTAGTCCCAGCAGTTTATAGTGATAATCGGTAATCTGCTCTTTCCATTCTGAAGCATGGGTTACAGTTGCAACGCCCAAAACCCGCAAACCGTTGGCAGCCATAGCTGTTATCCTGGTTTCAAGCTCGGTTATTTCCTTGGAATCCATCCTGCACAATTTCATGATGGCTTCGGGTGAACCTTTGGCTGCGACAAATTGACTGCCGTCTTCATTCCGCCAGGCATTTGCCATTGCCAGAATTTCATGGCTCAGCGGATATTCTTTTTCCAGAGTTGCTTTACATTGGAAAAAGCTGCAATCTTTGCATTTGGTGTCGAAAATACTGTGAAAGGCTTTTTCCATCGGGTCGAAGGGACTGGGTAAACTGGCTTTGGCGCTTGTATAAACCAGTTCAGCAAATTCTTCCGGCAGGGCTTTGACGGCATCTACCTGCACATAATCCTGCCCATTGTAAAGCTGCTGCACAGTCATGCGGTTTTGGGTTAAAGTGCCGGTTTTATCGGTGCACAGCACTGTGGCAGAGCCCAATGTTTCGATGGCGGGAACGCGTCTGGTCAGCACATTCTTTTTGGACATCCGCCAGGCACCCAATGCCATAAAGATGGTCAAAACAACCGGAAATTCTTCCGGGAGCAGTGCCATGGCAAGTGTTAGCCCGTTCAAGACGGCTTTCATCCAATCACCTCTGGTTATTCCAAAGATGATAATTGCGACTAAACACAGGCACAAGCCAAAGATAGCAATATGTTTGACCAGTTTGCGCACTTCCCGGTTCAGCCGTGTTTCTTCTTCTTTAACGCCCTGCAAAGCTTTGCCGATTTTGCCAAGCTCGGTGCGGATACCCGTGGCAAAAACTCTCGCCATGCCTTGTCCCTGCACAACTAATGTGCCCGAATAAACAAAAGGCAGGCCATCTCCGCCGGGCTGTAGGTTTATCGGCTCATCATTCCAGATTTTCTTTCTGACCGGCACGGATTCACCGGTTAAAAGCGATTCATCAGTACAAATACCACTCGTGTGCACGATTGCGGAATCTGCCGGGACGCGGTCGCCTTCCGACAAAACAATCAAATCGCCTTCCACGACTTCACGACCGGGAATGCGGCGTTGCACCCCGTCTCTGAGCACTAATGCTCTGGGGCTGGATAAATCTCGAAGCGCATCCAAAGCCCGTTCCGTTTTGCGTTCCTGATATATGGTGATGCCCATCATGACAAAGACAAAACCCAATAGCATCAAGGCATCCTGCAATTCTCCTGCAATCAGATACAAGACTCCGCAGGCTACCAGCATCAGAAACATGGGTTCCCGGATGACATGATACATGGTATGGAAGATGGTTTTTGGTTTGGATGAGGGTAATTCGTTGTAACCAAGTGTTTTGAGTATCCGGCTGGCTTCGCTTTCACTCAAGCCGTTCAAAGAGGTAAAATTCGTGTCTTCGGTCATTTCCTTTCTCCGGGTCTTTTTTATAGAGAAACCTCTGCATCCGCTTCCGGGAAATGTCCTTGCGGGATAAAGCCCGGGCTTCTCCTGTTGGATTTTCAGTTTAGAATCAGCATCAAAAAACGCTGCGTTATTATTCAACAAGGGGAAGTCCCACAGTTTGAAACTGCTGCTTCTGTAAAGCCCGGCTATCTTTTCAGATTGCCTGCTCTTCCCACAATTTGCTAAGAAATTTAGCTGCTTGCTTGTGTCAATAATTTTGTCTTGAGAGCGTTATTATGTGTTAAGGCTTCATAAGCATATAGCCTTGACAGAACTGTGATTATTGAAAGTGTGGATAATATCATACTGATATGGAACATGATACTCACCTGATGGAAATCTGAACAGGCAAAAGGAGAAGTGATGAGATCGTATATACTAATGTTTTTAATATTACTAATTGCAGGACAGCTTCTTAGTTTGGTAGCATTTAATGGAGTCAATCAAAGAAATCATCCTGAACTGATTTGGAAGAGCATCCAGACAGAAAACTGCCAAATCATCTATCACGACCCTTTGGAGACTCAGGCAAAGCTCACTGCCAACATCGCCCAAAACACTTTCAATACTTTGGTGAAAACCTATCAAATCACAACCAAGAAGACTTGCATAATTTATGTCTCAGATCAGGATAACATCCCCAATGGTGCTGCCGCTTTGTCATTCTATATTTTTATCTGGATAAATCAGAATGACTTTACAGGCTTGTTTACCGGCAATGATAAATGGATAAGAAAGGTCGTTTCGCATGAGATATCACATTGGTTTGTAGCTGCTTCCATTGAAGGCTGGCTTACGCGGTTTATACCAGTAATTCCCAATTTCCCGCGTAATATGAATGAAGGCTATGCCCAGTATTTTAGTGGTGAGCCCTGGGGCTATAACCGTGGCGATAAGTATTTAAAAGCTTCCATCCTGTCTCAGAAGCAAGGCATTCCATCCGCCGGTATAGATGGCAATCTGATGTATGCTGATGGCTTTTCCAAAGTTCGTTACCTATCTGTTATGTATGGTGAAGAATCTCTTATCAAGCTTTTAAAGTTCCGCAGCGATGCCAAGCTATTTGGTTTTCAGGACGCTTTCAAAGAAGTCTATAAAAAGGACTACAGTGAATTTGAAGAAGAATGGCGGCGTTATATTTATACATACTATTATGGAGAGGTATATACAGCCAAGTCAACTCAGGCTGACACAACTCAAACAGGCAATATCAATGATTTTGTTAAGCTCAAAACAGACTATTATCAATTTGGGAGTCTGGATTGGAAAAACGACAATTTGCTTTATACTGCCAGAAAGACAGCAAATCAGTTGTACTTAGATTTGATGCTGGCTCATGTGCAATCCGACAGCCTGAAAAAGGATAAGCTAAAACTTGATAAAGCCAAAGTCATCTTCAAGAGTGGCAATTATACCAAGATATCACTCAGCGAGAATGCCAAATGGGCAGCTTTTGCGGTCTATTCCCGTCACAAAGCAGGGCGTTTGGCTCCTGCAATCTATAGATACAATGTGGCAAAGCACAAACTTCAGCGTTTTGGCGAAGGCAATCAACCTGAAATTGATAGCACAGGTGGGATTTATTACCAGAAATTGGGCTGTGGCAGCAATGACATTTGGTACCGTGCTCCCGATAATTCTCTTTCCAAAGTTTATTCTATCGGTTTTGATGAACAGATGGGCAATCTATCTTTGTCCCCGGATCAGCAGAAGCTGGCTTTTACTGTGTTTGACAGCTCCAAAAGCTTCAATATCAGCATTCTGGATGTAACTATGGGAGAGGTTATTGACGTTATACCATTGGCAAACATGGCTCAGTCCAACAAATGGAACAGTAATGCTGAACTGCTTTACACTGTGGAAAATCAAGTTAACTTTAATCTGGACATTTTTGCATACAATATTTCTGAGCATACTCAGGAAAGCTTTTCTTCACATCCTTACAATTCTGCTCCCGTCAAGCTAATCAATGACAAACTCTATGTTATGGCAGATTTTAACAAAGGAGCAAAAGTACCAGGTTCATTTGTTACAAGCCGTGCAAATCTTCCGGCTAAGTCTTTAAGCGAGAATTACTACAATAAATGGATAAGAGTCAAGCCCCTGCACAGCATTCCGGATTCTATCGGTCAGATTACAATTTCACAAGCAGTAAACTATGTTTCGTGGCAGAATATCAGATACAGAGCAGGTATAGCTTTGCCCTTATACAAATATGCTGTCGGTGGTTTTTTTCTGTCAGAAGCTCTTGGTAAACACCTTTTGGGAGGCTTTGCAGCCATTCCTTATGATACCAAAGACAAGGCTTGGTGGATTGTTATGTATGAAAACAAGACTTTGGCTCCAACCCTGGATTTGATGTATTCGCGTCAGCAGTGGTTCTCAGGGGTTGGACCCCACAAGTTTTACTATCAGGATATTGATAAGGTTACGGGTAAAATCAGTTTCCCTTTCAATTTCACCCGTTCGTTCAGTGAGGCAAATCTTAATGTTAATGTAAGCTATACAGATGTAAAAAATGCCAATCACAATCCCGACTTTCAGAATAAAGGCTTTGCTTCTTTTGGAGCCAATTCCGGATATAGCTACAACCTACCCTGGAAAACATCCGGTCTGCACAAAGTGCGTTCTTATGATGTTGATTATGCTTTGCAAATGGCATCCAAGCTATTGAATATGAACACAGATTTTAATCAGCATTCCTTCCATGCCGGATTTGCCTATGCTCCTCTCCTGAATACGGTTAGTAGTGAGCAAATTAGAACGATTGCCTTTGAGAACAGGTCAAATTATGAATTTGTGAATGGAGACCAACTGAAGCAGTATCTGCCCGGCACCAATGAAAATGAGACTTTCCAAAGCAATGGAAGACCTGCTTTCAAACGCTATTATCTGCGTGGTTATGAAGAGAATTACCTGAGTAAGAAGATTCTCAATGTGCAGAATGAAATCAATATCAAACTGGCTGATGATATCAAGTTCGATGTGTTGTTTGGAGATATTATTTCGATTCATTATCTGGGTTTTTCAGTTTGGCAAGATTACACAGAGCTCAAAGATATTCTGAGCTCGGATTACAAAAACCGTAGTTTTAATAATGCAGGTATTGAAATCCGGATTGAAACAAACTTTATGTTTATGCCTGCTGTCATCAAATATGGTCATGAATACAAGCAGGGAAACAATTACTTTCTAATAGAGTTACCCTTTCTGAACACATTGCAACCCAACCTGTAATAAGCACCCCAAAGGCTTGAGGAATACTGTTCTGCAAGAAATGACAGTTTAACTACAATTACAACATATTAAGTCCAAAATTCAGACCATTTTCGTACCATTTTCAGACCATTTCCACTCGCATTTTTTCTTTGATGTTTCCTGATTTGAGTTGACACTTTAATGTTTTTAGGGGATATTCTTCTTGTCAAGACCAATCTTCTTTATCTTGACTACCAGTGCTTTAGAGTAGG
>Ga0247841_10003158_pt1 | contig 31128 bp, 29 predicted proteins | sample LaCruzMarch2015__2_FD_192410 | JGI IMG/M metagenome (GOLD analysis project Ga0247841, IMG submission 192410) | Freshwater microbial communities from meromictic Lake La Cruz, Castile-La Mancha, Spain - LaCruzMarch2015_18m | ecosystem: Environmental > Aquatic > Freshwater > Lake | place: Spain... | reverse complement strand
CAATACGTAATGCCATAATTAACCTTGCCTTTGCTTATGTTTAGGATTAGCTTTGCACACAACGAAAACTCTTCCGCGACGACGAACTAGTTTGCATTGAGCACAACGTGGTTTTACTGATGCTTGAACTTTCATGATATAAATTAATCTTTTAAGCGTTGAACAATTCTGCCGCGATCCAAATCGTAGGGGCTCATCTCTACCACCACACGATCACCGGGTAATACACGAATATAGTGGACACGCATTTTCCCCGAGATGTGAGCTAGCACCTCATGGCCACCTTCCAACTCAACGCGAAACATTGTATTCGGTAGATTCTCTTTGACCACTCCGGTCATTAACAACGCGTCTTTTGGACTCACAGAATAATTTTACGAATAATTAACATTTACAATAATTTTTCTTCAGAAAAACACTATTCCACGCGTATTTATAGAATACGTGCAGGAACCAAAAACCAGCGTGTAGTTGCCAAATAGCGGTCCCAAAGTCGTGTAAATCTGTAAAAAAACTCTGGAAACATCATAAAACAGGGGGAAATTATTGTCAAATAATCTGGGAGAGAGAACCAAGGTTCCCACCTACGTTTACACTGAGCGAAGTCGAAGTGCGGGAATGGGACATCTTTTGAGATTGCTTCGCTGCGCTCGAAAAGACGCGACCACGACACAGATTGTCTAGATCCTCTCGCAATAAAACAGATCGTAGTTTGTCACCTATTTGATATCTAGTTCTATTTTTACATTGTTCGCGAAACCCGGAACACGCTTTACCCAAAAAGGACTTAATTTAATAGAGACATCTTTCACTCCAGGCAAGGAATATAAATAATCCAACGCGCCCTGAACTGTCCTGCCAGATAATTTTTTTCGCAAAGAACTCACTTCTAAGTTGGTATGTACAATATTTTGTAACGGGTAACTCAAGAAAACTGACGTAGCATCCCAATCAACCTTGTTTATCACTAATACAGAGAAATCCAATGACTTCCCCAATACTTTATCTTCCCCAATACGCGCTTTCACAATTTGTTCCACAAGCGCGATTAGCTCAGTTTGCGAAAAAGCAAAATATTCCGCGCGTGCCTGACCCTTTAAGTGAAATTCGCTTATTTGTGTACCAACCTTTTCCGCCGACTCAAGTTTGTCACTGGTTAATCTTATTAATCGATCATCTTTAACAATTTCTTTTTCCAAATCCTGTTCAATCTTTTCGCGCAAGGTCTCTCCAATTTCTCCAATGGCCTGCTTTTTTGCTTCGTCAATATCCTGTTGCGTTAGAGCCGGCACTTTATTCTCTGTGCCGCCAGAAAATGGCTCTAACACTTCTGCGTATAAAATATCCTCATCGGCCTTAGTTAGGGCCGCGAAAATCAATTTTCCACTTTTTATATTTCCTTCTTCACCACCTTCGGTTGCTGAAACTTTTGCTACACCGGAACTTTTTGGCGCAATAATCACTGGTTCATCCATAGTAAAAATCATGCCGTTTTCCGTTTTCAACCTACTCTTGCCTTTTATTTTTTGTTCTTCCTGTGTTTTATTGATAATTGTTACTCGACCGGAAGATTTTTCCCCCATCTCTACAAACCCCTTCACAGGAAAGGCAACATCGATATTTTCTTCCACCTCTAACACTTTGGCCGGCAAGATTCCATTTTCAAAATCTGCTTTTAGCGCTGTGGCAGATGCCTTAATAGCCAGATCCATACTTACCGGCTCTACTTCAGGAGTAATTTTTATTTCTGCTCTGGGAAGCAAAAAGAATACTGCGGCAGCCAAGAGAAGCCCAGCAAAAAAAGAAAATGCAACGGCAATCCTTTTTCCCGACTCTCCAAGTTTGGGCATTTTTACTTTCGCTTTAGAAATTGGCCCAACACTGCCGCTAACAGACTTTGAGACAGGGATTTTTTGGCTTTTCGCAACTATTGCTGGTTTTTTTTCTGTTCTTTTTTCTGATCCAGTCTCTGTAAAAGAAAACGCTAAATGTTTTTTGAATTCAGCAGCCGCCGCAACCAAAGTTCGTCGTAGCGAACCATCTTTTCGCAAAAGATCATTATCAGTTATATCTAGTAACAATTCATTATTATCCGTATCTCTAATCCTTTCCAAAATAGAGTGTAGAGTGTCATCTTCTTTTACGCGATATTCAAAACGTTCCTTATTTTCGTTGTTATTATCCATATTCATACCAGGACATCACTCGACAAACCGAAATTTATCGCCGTGGGAATTTTAACATCCACTGATTCTCGTGTAAGTTTTTTTAAAGCCATTTTTAATGCGGCAAAATAGCTTTGCGAATCACTTTCCCCGGACAGAGTTGTTAATTTTACAGGCAAATGAGACCACCTGGATACCAATTGAGGACGACAGTAGACTCGCGCGACCATGTTGGAGAAAAGACCGGTAACCATCAATTTTCGCGGCATCAGTTCCTGAGGAATGCCTTCCACACCAACAGTGAACATGCCTGCCCATAAAGGAAGAAGCTGCCGTAAAACTCGCAAGGTCACCTTACGAGTTTCTTTTGACAATTTTTCGCCAAAAATATTCTTCATTAAAACCTCTGCCTCTCCCGCGGAACACTGGAAATTGTTTTGCAAATGGTTTCGCGCTGTAGAGATACCAAGATTAAAAGACCGAAAATGTTCCAATATATTATTTTTTCTTATGGCCAAAAATGTACCATCATATTCAGTATGCAAGATCGCTTCTGAATCATCACCATTTCCAACCTCCTGCGCCAAAATGATGGGTAAGACAAATTCCCTAGAACCATCCGGAATAACAAAGTCATTCTGATCAGATTGCCAACGAGGCATGCAAGTTTGAAATAAAGTCGCGCGAATTTCTTGTGCGCTTTCATGCCATTTTTCAACCGAAACACCGCGTGTACCGATTTCGTCGAGAGTGCAACCAAAAAAATTAGCGGCCTCCTCACGCGCCAAATCGGCGGCCTGCCATTTCAAACGATGCGTCACTTCTCGCGAGTCCAAAATCATCGGATGGCCTTCCTCAAAACGTGGCACAGAAACGGGAAACGCTTTACCAAAAAGCAAAGGCGACTCTTTGGCAAAGTAAACTGCCTCTCCTTCACACCAATTTAATTTTTCTTTAAACAAAACAGGCAGCTGCCCGATATTTTCTGTTGAAAAAACCTGTGATCCTTGAATTTTAATCACATGCTCTTCATGGCTTCGGTATCCGCGAATGGCATATACGGATTCCCCCTGGATTGCAGCAACGACAATACTGTTATATTTACTGTTTTTTTGTTTGTTCCAAAAGGCCATAATTTTCCTTGATTATAGCACAAAACGCGTTTTCTACCCCCCTACGGTTGCCTTAATTCTCCTTATTCCTGCGGAAACCGCTTCCTCTTTTATTATTTTGAAATTCCCTATTTCTCCCGTGTTTTCCACATGAGGTCCACCACATATTTCCTTTGAAAAATATCCGGCAGTGTAGACACTAACCTGCTCACCATATTTTTTCTCAAAGAAACCCAGAGCTCCCGCTTCTTTTGCTTCAAGCGGAGTCATCACTTCTTTAGTAACAACTAGTTGCCTTTTTATTTGTTCGTTAACCATGGTTTCAACAATGCTGATTTCTTCTGATGTCATTTTTTGCGGATGCGAAAAATCAAATCGCAGTCTCTCCGGGGTAATATTGGAACCTTTTTGCTGCACATGCTCACCAAGCACTTTTCTCAAAGACGCATGCAAAAGATGCGTGGCTGTATGCAATTTTGTTGTTTGCGCGGAATGATCGGCTAATCCGCCGGCAAAACGTTGTGCCGTACCGGCGCGCGAAATATCCTGATGTTTTTCAAACTCCTTTTCAAATCCCGGTGCGTCAAAATTGATATTATTTTCAGAACAAAGCTCCTGCATAATTTCTTTCGGAAAGCCAAAAGATTGATAGAAGTAAAACGCCTCTACTCCAGTAAGATCTTTTTTACCGGCTTTCAAAACAATTTTTTCAAATTCTTGCAAACCGTTCCGTAGGGTCTGACGAAACTTTTTTTCTTCCGACCAGATCGTCTCTTCAATTTCTTTCTCCTTCTCAACCAAATCAGGGCGAATTGGCGCATACAAAGAAACTACAGTCTCGCCCAACTCTGCAAGAGAGTTTTCTGGCATATCCAAAATGTCACTATGGCGAACCATGCGACGAATTAAGCGACGTAACACATATCCTCGATCAGTATTAGACGGCAAAATTCCAGCACTGATAATAAAAACTGTAGCCCGCAAGTGATCTGCAATAACCCTAAATGATTTGCGCGTGGAAGAATTTTCATTATATTTTTTTCCACTCTTTTCTTCTATTTTTTCCACGATCTCGCGCAAGGTGTCTACAGCAAAGAAGATATCGGAATTATTTTGGCTTGCCGCCATTATGCGCTCCATCCCACCGCCAAAATCCACGTTCTTTTGGGCAAGTTTTGAAAAAGTGCCATTTTCTTCTTTTTTGTACTCCATAAAAACTGAATTCCCGATTTCCATAAAGCGTCCACAATCACAATTGGGATGACAAAATTTACCAAATTTTTCATCATGCGGAATCTGCTTAAATTCAAAAAACACTTCCGAGTCGGGACCACCCGGCTCTCCGGCTGGCATGTTTTCCGGCACTCCGGCCCTACTCCACCAATTTTTCTTGGCGTCGTAATAAAAAATTCTTCCGCCCTGCATTCCCAAGTCTCCTCCGCGCTTTTCTGTCAGAAGTTCTACAACATCCGCCGCAATATTTTTTTTCGCAAAAATTTCCTGCCATATTTTTACAGACTCTTCGTCTTTGGGAATTCCTTTTTTTTCGTCACCGGCAAAAGCCGTTACATATATATTGGCAAGATCAATACCGGCAGTACCAGTTAAAAATTCCGCAAACCATTCCAACTGTTCTTTTTTAAAATAATCGCCCAGAGACCAGTTGCCTAACATTTCAAAAAAGGTTGTATGGCGATTGTCGCCAACCTCTTCAATATCTTCTGCGCGAAAACACTGTTGCGAATTTGTCAGACGTGTTCCATCCGGATGTTTTGCTCCCAACAAAAATGGCACCAGGGGCTGCATACCCGAACCTGTAAACAAAGTAGTAGAATCATTTTCTGGAATCAAAGACGCTGACGGTAAAACAGCGTGTCCTTTCCGACTAAAATATTCTTGATATTTTTTGCGTAATTCCGCGATGGTTTTTAATTGAAGTTCCATATAATTTTTTTAAACATCGCCAGATCTATCTGGACGATAAACTTCTTCACGAAATTTTTCTGAATCGTATTCCAACTTTTTGATAATACTTTTCTGCAACGTAATTTCCCTTTCTATCGTTGTCATGTCTTTTTGGGCATCAAATTCCTTCTTCTGCAGATTGGCTATCTCCATATCATATCTTTCTATATTTTTTCTTACCTGCTGCAATTCTTTTTTCTTTGTTTCCATATCACGCTCCAGTCTTCGCAATTTTCCATCTTCATCTATGATTCGCAGCTGATTCTTCTGCATCGCCCGACGCGCATCTTGTTGCGCACCCATACTGTTATCTACTTTACGTTTTTGATATAAATCTGGCATGTGTTGAAGATATCATATTGTTTCCTAAATCTCTACGCTCTTAATATGAGCAAGAACAATAGCTGTAGAAACAGCCACATTATGCGAGTTGCCCATTCCATGCATGGGAATTTCAATAATTTTTTCTGCTGTTTTTAAAATCGCGTCCGAAACACCCGTACGTTCATGTCCAACTACCAACGTTAATGGAAACGTATACTTTGTCTTTTGATAATCCTCGCTACAATCCGTTTGTTCCAAGATAACTATCGAATCTCCGACCTTTTTTCTTTCTGTTAATACATCTTCCACGTTTTCGCGATGCTCCCAGTCCATATAAGAAATTGTTTTTATGGCAGTTTTATTTATTCTTCGATCTTGCCGCTCTATAATATGCGGTGGACGTTCATCATTTGTAACTGCCGGATATCCTGTAATACCGCAAAGATAAAGTTTTTTTACATGATAAGCATCACAAATACGAAAAATCAGCCCCACATTATCTAATGATCGAATGCCATCAACCACAACAGTGATTGGTGATTTGGAAAGTTTGTTGAATTCCTCCAACGGCAATTTGGCAGCAACTAATTCCTCGGTAGTTATCTTTCGCATAATTATATTTTTATATAGTATTTGATGCTTTCTAGCAATAAACAAACTCTTTATTCTCATACTCCATTAGGATTGTCCATTCCCGCGCAGGCGGGAATCTTGTTATTAAATAATTTATCTTTCTACTAAGATCCCCGCCTTCGCGGGGATGGGATACTACTGAGCATCCTTGCGGCTTTGCAGTTAAATATTAAAAGAATTCTCTTTCCTTTGATTTCCTTACGATTTTCATCGCCTCTTCTGCGGTATCAACAATCTTAAACAAATCAAGGTCTCTCTTACTAATCAGTTTTTCACCATTCTCTAACATCTGTTCGGTCATCCATTTTACAAAACTTTCCCAATATTTTTTACCCATACACACCATTGTTACCTTTTCCATCTTTTTTGTTTGAATCAAAGTCAATATCTCCATAAATTCATCAATTGTTCCAAATCCTCCCGGGAAAAAAATATAAGCCTGCGCGCTGGCGCTCAGCATTACTTTACGAGTAAAAAAATAATGAAATGGCATGCGTCGCTCTACGTATGGATTGCGCCTCTCTCCGGATGGCAAAACAATGTCCAAACCGACAGAACACTCCCGATGTGTTTCCAGCGCTGATTTATGCGCGCCGAAATTCGCCCCTTCCATAATACCGGGACCGCCACCAGTAATAACCGTATATCCATTCTCTGCCAACAAATTTCCCAGCTTGCTCGCTTCTTGATACCAATGAGAATCGGACGATAAACGAGCTGAACCAAAAATAGTTACCTCTTTTTTTAACGGCACCAAGAAATTAAATCCCTTAATAAACTCACGCAAAATATCCTGCAAATCCCAAACAGCATTACCTTGAAATTCGCTTTCATCAATGCACACTTTTCTAGCTCGTTTAACTACCTTTTCAGGCATTTGTTTTATTAAAATTTAATAATTATTTACCTTGTTCTTCAGTGGGAAGAGATGCCCGTTCTTTTAATTTTTCCGCCCGCACAATAACAAGACATTCCCTGCAATATTTACTCTTTCCCGGAGTCGGTTCAAAAGGAAGTTCTGTGTCTTTGCCGCATCGATCACAAACAGCAGGATACGCCTTTTTTAATCTTTTCGGCTCCTCTTTCTTTTTTAAGACATCTGCCAAATTTGTGATAACTTCTTTCGGCTCTTTGGGAGTTATTACAACATCGGCTAACGCTTTATTTTGTGGAACAGCATCTGTTTTTTGTCTCAATGGAGCGGATGCAGTATGCGCCGGTTCACGTACAGCCGGTTGTTGTTGTGGCTGTGATTGTGGCGCAAAGACTCTCTTCGTTTCCAAAGATTCTTCTCTCGCTTGAGACATCGCGCCACTCCAACGAATGATTTTTTCTTCTACAGCCGCTTTCGGACGCCCAAACCTTTCGCGCGACACACGTAAAACTTTTTCTCTGTTGTCATAACGCGGACACGCGCCCGGGGCAATCGTGCCCATTGAAAACGGCTTACTCGAAATGCCGTCAATCATCAACCTTATATAGGCACTGCGATTGGGCAAGTTGACCATGTCGGTCTGAGTAAAAGTGGGCAGGAATTCCGGCTCCATAAATTCCGCGTCAAAAGCACCTACACGAAATGTTATTATCGTTCCTAAGTTGCCAAAGACGGCATCACGCACCTCTTCCTCCATCTGATTAATATATTGGTGAGCAATTGTCAGATTTAAACGATATTTTCTGGCTTCCGACAAAATTGCCGCAAACGATTCGGTGGCAAAGTTTTGAAATTCATCGACATATAAATAAAAATCAGACCTATCCTCCTCAGGAATACGCGCCCTGGCCATAGCGGTTAATTGGATCTTTGTAATCATCATGGCGCCTAAAAGTGCGGCGTTGTCTTCACCAATTTTTCCTTTTGAAAGATTCATCACCAAAACTTTGCGATTATCCATAATGTCCTGCAGATCAATTGTTGATTTCGGCTGACCAACTACATTACGAATAATACTGCTGCTCAAAAATTGCCCGACCTTGTTTTGAATAGGAGCGATGGCTTCCGCCCGAAACTTCTCGTTATAGTTAGCAAATTCATCAACCCAGAAACTGCGCACAACCGGGTCTTTTATATTGTCAACAATATCTTTACGAAATTTTTTATCCACATAAATACGGGGAATACCAAGCAGAGTATTGCCCGGAGAATCAAGAAGAGCCAAGATCGTATTGCGCAAAATATATTCCAAACGCGGTCCCCAAGAATCAGCCCAAATCTTTTTGAAAACTCCTATCAAGCCGGAAGAAACCAAGCTTTTTTCTTGATCGAACCTGGGGTGTGAAGGATCCACAGTTTCTAAAACATTAAAGGCAATCGGAAATTCCGTATCCGAAGGATCAAAAAATACAACATCATTTACGCGATTATTTGGGATATAGTCCATAATACTTTCCGCCGGATCTCCGTGCGGATCTACAATCGCAGCACCGCGTCCGGCTTGGATATCTTGAATGATCATATTCTCCAAAAGCGTAGTTTTTCCAACACCTGTTTTTCCTATGACATAACAGTGACGACGACGATCGTCTGTTTTTATGCCAAATTGCCGCTTTCTATTGCGGAAATTTGTTTCTCCTAGCACTAAAATGTCGTTTTTTGTACTTGTATTTTCTTCCATTACTTTATTGTGTTACTTGGATAATACCAATCTTCATACAATCAAGCGAGCGGAAGATCATCGGAGGCCAGTGGTATATTATGCGGCGCCTCTCCTTTTTTAGCTCTCGAATGTTCAAGAGAGGGTGCTTTCGAATATTCCACAGGAAAATGGAAAAGTGTCGCAAGCGATTCTACATTCAACACAAATCCCTTTTCCGCGAAATACCGCCATTGATATCGTTGAAGCAATCTTCTCTTACGATACGACCTTCGTCTATTTACAAAACCGTAAACTGGACGAGAAGTCGTGAACCTACCATTAAGCCGAAAAGAATTTGCTCCCATATATTGGCGAATTAACCCCAGCATAGCGGCGGCACGAAGCCTTCTGCTAAAAACAGGCAGGGCAGCTATATAAATAAGTCTTATTTGTGACTCATAAGCGGCTTTGCTTGAGTTGCGTTGAATTGCTTTTACTCTATCTACCTCCCCGGGGGTAAGTTTTAATATACCCATATCACTTTTACTATCTTTTTTCTTCTCCTCTTGCGTTGCGGATGTTAAAATGGCATGCACGGTATTGCCAAAGATTTCTATAAAACTTTGGAAAAAAGATTTGTCAGGAGTGACATCGCGTCCCGCTAGTTTTAGAGCAAGGTTCTGCCCTTTTTCGCGCCAATCCTCTAAAATAGCTGGTCTGGCCGTGATTTGAAACCAAATCTCTTCTCCGGGTTTTAAGTTGCCTAATACCTCTGAAATAGATGCAATAGGATCGACAAAACGCGATTCTTCCGCAAAAGTGTCTTCAAAATCGATATAAGATTTGATTGGGTAATTACTGTCTTTGGCAAGAACTAATTCCGTTCCCCATAAATCAAAATCTTTATCTATGCGATCAACAGGAAACGCCGCAGTATAATCTGATACTTCCTCTATTTCTGCCTCAGGATATTGGGCGTAAATAGCAGCTTGCACAAGAGGCATATTTCCCGTCGGAATGCGCATTATAAACGACACACCTTCGTTTGTTCCACGAATTTCCAGAGAGAGCCACGACTGTATGTATCCATCCAAATAAATTTCCAAAAGATCCGGCTTCTTTTCAATTCCATGCATAGCGTTAAATGCCTCTTCCATTGAACGGGGATTGCGCTGATTCTCTTCCGGAACTCTGATTCGCAAAAAAGTCCACTTAATCGCTAGTACGTACTTGGTTTGTATGCTATTCATGTAAACCTTATATAAAATAGCGATTATTAGAACGAGAAATACAATCCACCCGCCTGCGCCAAGTACTGTAAGTAAATTCGCGAAGTACGCGAAGAAATAATTAAAAAAGTATCCGATAAATTGGCTAACCAGCGCCACCTGTTTGATCCTCCGCGACAACGCTGTTGTTATCGCCTGTTATTTGTGTTTGATTTTTTTCTTCCTGGTTTTCCTTTTCATTTTTTTGTAGAAACGTATATCTTCCATTTTCGTCTCTTGTAAATCTTTTGCGATTCTGAAGCGCCAATAAAATAGTGTTGCGTTTAACCATGCGCTCTTTCAAAACAGCGTCAATTAAATCTTCTTTCATTGTCGCCTGCGAATTTGTTTTCATGATCCTTTCTAAAACGTCTCCCACAGTACCAGACTGGTAACCCCATTCGTGCAATGCATAAGTACCACGCCCAACTAAAATAAATCGTTCGTCGCGAATCAATTCATTGTGCACTGTTTGGTGATGGGCTTTTCTATTATCAAAACCGGCTCCATTTATAAGTTCCGTAATCTTCAAAAAATGCAGTGGTTCTTTGTGGCGCTTCAAAACAACATAGGCCTTGTCTCCAACACCTCGCGGAGTGGCTTCCACCCACCCCTTTATGCCCCACTCTCCAAAAGTCGTGCGCACCAAATCATGAGCTATGGTCAAAACGGAATACAAAATGTGATCTGCTGTGTCTTTTCCTAGGCGCTTTCTTATTTTATCAAAAAGGTCTTTGTCATTGCACAGCGTCTTTTGTTCATTCAAAATAGCGCGCGCCGCATCTATTATCGATTCAACATCTTCATGTTTTTGATTGCGGAAATATTTTTTCCAGCGGTTTGTTTCGCGTATTTCTCGAACATCAGACATACAATTTAATAAAAATCCTAATGCAGCACTCTCTGTTTTATCCTTTAGGCCCAACAGTTGGCAAAGTATTTCTTCACGCGCAACTCCACCAAGAAAGATTAGCGCTTGAGATAACGCTGTTTGGACTTTTTCTACATCAGAAGATCCTAATGCTTTGTTTTTTTGCGATTTAAGATTTTTCAAAACAACTTGTTCTATTTGACGAATCCTCTCGCGAGTTACTCCTTCATCTTGCCCTATGGAATGAAGCGTCTTGGGCGCTTTTCCATCAAGGCCAAAACGACGAACAATAACACGACGAGAACGCTCATCCAGAGTTTTGAGTAACTCATCCGCCGCCAGGCTAATAGCTGATGGGCGCAAAACGTCTAAAACCGAAGATGGCAAAACAAATGCCAACTCGCGTTCTGGAGCCCCCGTGGTGTTTGATTGAGAATTCATATACTAATGGCTATAGTATGGCACGGATACGAAATTAGGTCAAGTTTACGGAAATTAACTCCTTGCTTTGCTGAACAGAAATGGTCTAATATCGCATTTCACAAACAAGACACCGGCTGTCTTGTCGTTTCTCATTTGCTAGTAGAAAATTGCCTTTATTTTTTGTTCAAAACCTTATTCACCAACTCAACCGCCTCACTTGGTAGCTGTGTCATCTTTTCGAAGTATTCTACTGTGTTTTTTTCTATATATTCACGAGCTTCGTCTGGCAAATCTTCTTTGGGTGTAACAGTAAATGTTATTACAGGAACACTTTTCGTTTTGTCGTCAGCTTTGAGTGCTTTCAACACGTCGATTCCATTCATTCCAGGCAAAGCTAAATCCAATAGAATTACATCAATCTTGTTTTTCCTAACTTGTTCCAGTGCCTTTTCCCCATTTACCGCCGTGATTAAAGAAAACCCGGCTAGATAAAACTTGGTTGTGTACATCTCCCGATGATAAGGATTATCTTCTACCAACAAAACATTTTCTGAACGCTTCTTTGGTTGCGGAATTGATTTTGGCGCGCGACCAATAATATTCTCTACATCCTTAACAATCTCTCCGGGCAATTTTTCAGTCTTAATTATAAACATTTCAGCGCCAAGATCTTTTGCGGTCGCCTCGAATTGACCCTTGCTAAAATTCGTAAAAATTAAAACAGGAATAGACTTGGTTTTATCTGATTGTTTTAACTCTCTCAATACGTCCAATCCGCTTTTGTCTTCCATGTGAATGTCTAGCAGAATAGCGTCCGGCTTGTTCTCAAGTGCCAATTTTAATCCGTCTTCACCGGAATCGGTCGTTTGAACATCAAACCCCTCTCCAGAAAACGCCACCTTGTACATCAGGAGTTGGTCTGGATCGTCGTCTATTACAAGGACTCGTGGGTTCATGGATTATTTCTTATATTCCATAATAGGCAGTTTGAAACCAAAGGTCGAGCCCTTACCCAATTCGCTTTCAACAAAGACTTTTCCTCCTGGGTGACCTTCAATAATCTTTTTCACAATAAAAAGACCTAGACCGGAACCATCGGTGTGCATATCTCTCGCGTTTTTAGCACGCTTAAACTTATTCCACAAAGTATTAAGGTCATCTTTTGGCACACCGGCACCCGTGTCCTTAACGGAGAAAAATACATAATCACTATCCGAATATACTTCAACAAGAACCGATCCCTTTTTGGTGTACTTAATGGCGTTATCAATTAAATTATTTATGGCCTGCGGTAGATAAACCTCCGATGATTCAACTTGTGGGACCTTGTGAATATGAGCAGAAAGAGATATTCCCTTATCTTCCGCTTCCTTTTTAGAAGAGTTGACTGCCTTCTGCGCAATTTCTCCCAGATCTAGTGGTCTTGCTGTTCCGACAATATTAAAATCCGGAATATCCATTTCGGTAGCAGACAATACATCGGCAATAATTTGTACCAGTTTTTCCGATTTTTGATATGACCTCTCGATAAATTCTTTTCGTTGTTCTGGAGGAATTTTCCCTTCATCTTCTCGCAACATCCCCAACATACCGCGCATAACTGAAACCGGCGTTCGCAACTGATGCGAAGCTATTTGTAAAAATTCTTTTTTAACATCCATCAAGTTTTGAAGATTCTCATTTGCCTTACTCAATTCATCCACCAAACGAGCTTCGTGCTGAATTGAACGTAATAAAAGAACCGCCAAAACCACATACCACAAGAAAATAATCGTTCGAATTATTACTTGTGTAACATTAGGAGATAAAATTATCTCTACAAACAAAACCGGCCCGATAAATAACGTAAAGAGTTGCGGGGTTAAAATATTTATTTTAAGTAATTTGTGACGCAATATTGCGTATGTCGTGAGACCAATGAAAAAGATTGAGAAATATGGGCCAAATACACTGGCATAAAAATAATTGAAAATGAGAGGAATTATATAGTTAGTAATTGTGCCAGCAACCAAGAACAGCCCTAGTCCCAACAACATAAAAACTATCTGGTTTCTGTACTCCTGATCCTTTGCTATTTGATAAAGTCTGATGAGAAGACCAATAGCAACAATCAAACTCCCAAGAAAGAAAATGGTGAAGATATAGTCAAAACCACCAAAAATGACATTTACCCCACGATCGTATCTAGAAATGTCCTTAACAATATACGGAGTAAACAGTAACACTTGAATCAGAAGATTGGGCAAAAATGTCAGAGCAATAACCCACCACTTTATTTTTTTAGCTCTTCCAAATTCAATAGCAAATAATAGTAAAAACCACGAAAGAAAGGTTGTTGTCGAGAATGTCATTTTCGTCCACGTTAAAGACCAAAAATGATTAGTTATATGATCGGCAAGGTAATTAACGATTGTCCAAGCGACAATAGAAACAATGACCCCTACAAACCATTTTTGAGCACGGTCTTTTTTGGCATATCGCAATATAATGGCGCCCAGAACAAGGTTTGTTAAACTAACGATACTGAGAACGGCAACATTTATTGTTTCTATATCCAGCATTTTGTTTATTATAACACAAAAAAACACCCGCCGATTTGCGTCAGCAGGTGTGGTAGGCCTTTTGAGCCTCGAGAACAATTTGGTCGGCCGGTATGTCGCGAGAGAAGAAACGATACTTCTCGCAATCATACTCGCGCATCTCATCAAGAAACCGTTGCGCCGGCAAAACAGTTGGAACTGTTTGCGAACCCATGTAGAACTTCCTCGGCGCATACTCGCAGAAAAGGAAGTGCCACGATTTGACCAGACGAAATGCGAGACGGTCCAGAGCTTGGTACCAGTGAGTCACTCCACAATGAGTACTGTGGCGAATGAGTGCCTGCAACAATCCTTGTGCTACGGAGTGTGTCGGCAGTCCATTCTTCTCCACAATAAATCGTGAAACTTCTCCTGGTATGAATGCTTCACCATCCCGAATACCTAGGTGCTCCGGCAGTGGTTGCCCGAACTCTTCTTCCATCGGCAACAACCCATGACCAGAGAGAATCAATCGAACGTACCCCTTGATACAGTCGCCCTCGATGGCTACGAAGTGCACAGAGTGCGCGTCGTATTTGTCAGTTTCTTTCCCATCAGGAAAGTCAGCATCAGTGATCCAACCCAATTCGCGATAGCGTTTAAAACGCAAAGCGAATGCTTGGGAAAGCTCCCCAAACCGAGCCTCGCGTATTTCAACGCTATGCATGTCATTTCCCCTTTTCGAATGTACAGTTCTGGTTAGAGTATTGCCCTTTTCGAGAGCAAATCGATACTTGAGTAACGTGGTATTATATTACTAATTTCGCTTTTCGTCAAGTAGGTAATTATCACTGTAGAAAGCATTGCCGCCTCAAGTGCAACACTAGGGCTTACGGCTGGAATTGGAATTTGCCCATGAATAATTTTGTCTACAAGATCAGCATCCATATATTCCGGGACCTGTGGTGCAAACTTCTCTGGTGGAATTACAAAATTCCTTATTTCCTCATCCGAAGATTCATTTGGCAATCCTACATATTCTTCTAGCGTCATTCCATCCGGTGCAAATACGAAAATGTTGGCACCCCAACCAATATTCACACCAAGAAAAACGTGTTTTCCTAGGTGTCGCGCTTCCCGATGTAACATGACTGAAATATCCAGACGCGTGTAATCAATCTCATCAACAACAACGTCAGTACCTGAGATAAATTCTTCGATATTTTCTGCATTCACTCCCGGATATGTTTTAATGTTCACTGTTGTATTAATTTTTTTTGCAATCTCCGCAACTACTTCGGCCTTATTTCGACCGATCGTTTCATCATCACAACCAAACTGTCTATTCAAATTTGAAACATCAAAAGTATCCGGATCAGCCAGACGTAAATTCCCTATTCCAATTCTAACCAAACGTTCAGCTAAAAGACCACCGTCGGCTCCTACGCCAGCAATAGCTACAGTCGAATTCTTTAAAATGTCCTGCTCAGATTCGGATATTAAGCCAATGTTACGAGAAAACATCTCACTATTTACATTGTCTGTCATGTTTTCTAGTTTCTTCGCTTCATCTCTCTGTGTCAATTACAATCAACAACCAGACTCTCTGAAACATACTTCACACTAGTCGTCGCCACATAGTCGCATCTAGTATCACCCGATTTTCCCCTCATTCATGCACAAAACTCGGTTTGGAGCCATAAGTTTTATGAATTTTTCGTAATGCGAGATTAAAATAATGCTCATTTTCGGATTTTTTTGGGAAATCTTTTTTATTCCTTCTGCCACAACTTTTATAGCTTCGGAGTCTAATCCAGAATCGGTTTCGTCTAAAATCGCTAGTTTGGGTTCCAGTACTGCCAACTGCAAAATCTCCGCGCGCTTTTTCTCACCACCAGAAAAGCCCTCATTCACCGATCTTTCCACAAAATCTTGACTTATCCCCAAAAGAGAACATTTTTCTCTAAGCTTTGCGACAAATTCTTTTGCGGTAATTGTTCCGTGATTTTCCTTGTACGCTACAAATAAAAATTTTCCAAACGGCACACCAGACAATTCATTTGGATTTTGGAACGACAAGAAAAGACCATTTTTTGCTCTCTCTTCCGGTTTCATTACAAGTAAATTTTTTCCAAAAAAATCAGCGCTTCCGTTCATAACCTTATAACGAGGATGCCCCATCAATGTTAAAGCAAGAGAAGATTTTCCAGATCCGTTTGCACCTAGTAATCCAACTGTCTCGCCTTCTAATATTGAAAAACTGATATCGCGTAAGATATTTTTTCCATCAACATCAACTGCTAATTTTCTTACTCGCAAAATTTCTTTTTTCATAAAATGTAATTATTAATTATCTTTTTTATTCTTTTTTAAATATTCTCTTATGCCATTCTGCAAAATAGCCAACGGCAAAAAAGCGCATTTAATTCTGCCAGGAGTAAGCTTGGCTCCCAACAATTCATCCAAATCAGAAGCCGTCATGGCCAACACTTCTTCTAATTTTTTTCCAAGCAACTTTTCAGAAATCAGCGAGGATGCGGCGCGACTGACAAAACACCCACTTCCGAGAAATTTAATTTTTGAAATAACCCCATCTTTGACGTTAGCAAAAATTTCCACTTCATCACCGCAAAGTTGGTTGGCATCACGATAAGAAATAGGGGCATTTTTAATTACACCCTCGTTGCGCGGTTTTTTTGCATGCTCCAACAATTCCTCGCGGGAATAAAAATCCATCAAATCATTCATGGTTTGCGCAAAATTTTAACAATTTTTGTTAAAACGTCAATAAAGAAATCCAATTCTTTTTTGGTTGTCGTAACACCAAAACTTATTCGAGTACACTCTTTTATACCAAGCTCTGTCATAAGCGGCTGAGCACAATGATGGCCGCCCCTTGCTGCAATTCCTTCTAAATCCAACAAAGAAACTATATCGTGCGAATGCAATCCCTCTATCACAAAAGACAAAACTCCCGCCCTCTCGGCATTTTGTCCGCCATTCACTTTTGGCCCAATTATTTTTAGCCCATCAATAGCCAAAAGCTTAGGTATAATATAATTAACCAGTTCCTGTTCGTGTGCCCAAATTTTATCCAGTCCAATATTACTTAAGAAATCTATGGCAGTACTAAGCCCGACAGCTCCCGCAATATTTTGTGTTCCGGCCTCAAATTTCCAAGGAAGTTCGTTCCATTTTGCACGCTCTTTCGAAACTTCTTTGACCATATCTCCACCCAATAAAAAAGGAGGCATCTCTTCAAGTAACTCTTGTTTTCCATAAAGCACGCCAATTCCCAAGGGACCATAAATCTTGTGCCCAGAAAAAACCAAAAAATCCGCATCAATTTTCTTTACATCCAACTTCGTTCTTGCCGCACTTTGAGCCGCGTCTATCAATACAAGTGCTCCAACTTCATGCGCCAACCGACAAATATCTTTCACGGGATTAATTGTTCCTAAAACATTCGAAATATGAGTAATAGCCACTAACGCCGTATCTTTTGTTAATTTTTGATGAAGATCATCAATATCCAAATATCCATCAGATGTTACTCCAACGAAATCAATCACTGCCCCAGTGCGTTCTGCCATTCTTTGCCATGGGAGAAAATTACTGTGGTGCTCCATAATAGTTACCAATATCTTTTTTCCACGCGCCACTTTTTTTTCTAAAGAAAAAGCGACTAAATTTATTGCCTCTGTTGTATTACGCGTGAAAATTATTTCATCCTCATTGGCACCGATAAAATTTGCAACTTTACTATGTGCCGCGATATAAGATTCTGTCGCTTTTTCCGCCAATTCATAAACCGAGCGATGGATATTGGCATTGCTATTTTCATAAAATTCCTTTTCAGCAAAAATAACCGAGCTTGGCTTTTGTGTTGTGGCTGCATTATCTAAATACACCAGCTGTTTGCCACGCATCTTTTTTTTCAAGATAGGAAATTCTTCTTTTATATTCATAATATCATTCATATAATTTCATTTTTTACATCAGCAAATTTGCTCTCTATCGGCTGCAGAAATCCTTCTGCAATCATGCCAAGTGCCCCTTTTTTGCCTATTCCGCGACTATTGGCATAAAACACTTCTTCTTCATTGAGATGTCCGGATGTAAGAGCGTGAGTACAAACTACGTCGTCATTATTTATTTCCAATTGTGGCCAACCTTTCACGACGGCATTATCGGAAATAATCAGATTATCAATGTGCTGATGGGCGATAGATTTTGACGCCTTTTTTGCTATGATTGTTTTTACTTTTATACCCACTTTGGCGCTATCATCAACCATCACACGAGCAAAATAATTTGACTCTGTGTCATGGAAAAAATGACTAATTAAAATATCATGATCTGTTTCAGCAAAACTTACCGCACTGATTGCTTCTTCAATATTGACCACCGCATTTACCCCATCAAGAATAAATATCATTTTACAATTAGATCCAACATTATCTAAAACCGATGATGTTAAATTAAATTTAGCACCAGCTCCCACTATAACTGAAATTTTCTTTTGCACCTTAGATTTGTTTTTTTCTTTACACAAATAATTAACCACGGCATTTTTTTCTAAAACAAATACCGCGTCTTCAACTGAACCGCTCAAATTTAATTGTGCGCATGAATCAACGTGAACAAATATATTGTTCTCTATTTTATTATCAAGAGAAATTTCTTCCTTATCACCGGATAATATTTTTTTGTAAACGCTCTTGCCTTGTACTGAAAAATTATGCTTCTCAATTTTTTTCTTCAGTGTCTGTGGAAATTTTTTCATCACCCAACACTCCCTTCCATTTCTAAATCTATCAATTTGTTTAATTCCACTGCGTATTCGAACGGAAGTTTTTTTACAATCGGTTCAATAAAACCAGAGACAATTAAACGAACTGCTTCTGTCTCTGAAATTCCTCTACTCCGCAAGTAGAAGAGCTGCTCCTCCCCAACGCGACCCACACTTGCTTCATGTGCCAGATCAGCGTGCATCTCTTCTACGTCTATGTAAGGATAAGTATCCGCCTTAGATCGTCCATCAAACAGTAATGAATCACACACTACTTTAGATTTGGAGTTTTTTGCACCTTTCGCAATTTTTACTGATCCTCTATACGTTGTGGTTCCACCATTTTTCGCGATACTTTTTGAAACTGTAGTGGAAGACGTATTGGGAGCCAGATGCATAACTTTTGTTCCCGTGTCTTGGTTTTGACCTTTACCGGCGAAAGATATCGTTAAAAAGTCCGTTTTAGCACGCTCACCTCGTAAAACACTGCATGGATAGAGCATTGTAAGCCCTGATCCTAAATTTCCACTCACCCACTCCATAATGCCATTTTCTTCCACAATTGCCTTTTTTGTATTCAAGTTATACGTATTTTTTGACCAATTTTCTATAGACGAGTAACGCATTCGCGCTCCCTTTTTTACAAATATTTCTACACATCCGGCGTGCAAACTTGCTTCATCGTATCTGGGAGCCGAACATCCTTCAATGTAATGCAAATCAGCCCCCTCGTCGACAATAATTAGAGTGTGTTCGAATTGACCTAAAGCAACCGCGTTCATGCGAAAGTATGCTTGCAAAGGCGCCTCGACCTTCACGTCCTTGGGCACGTAAATAAAAGTACCGCCAGAAAAGACTGCCCCATGCAATGCCGCGAATTTATGATAACGAGGCGGAACGCACTTTGTCATAAAATATTCACGTACTAAATTTTCATATTTTCTTACAGCCACATCAAAATTTTCAAAAATCACACCCTGCTTCTCCCATTCTTCTTTCAGTTTGTGGTAAGCCATTTGTGATTCATATTGCGCACCCGCACCGGCCAACACAGTTCTTTCGGCCTCCGGTATTCCAAGACGTTCAAAAGTTTTGCGAATATCTTTTGGCACATCCTCCCACTTTTTCGCTTCCTTATTTCCCGCGTCGGCGAAATAAGTAATTTTATTAAGATCTAAACGACTGATGTCTGGAGCCCACTCCGGCATTTTTGATTTTTCAAATATTTCCAAAGATTCTAAACGTTTTATAAGAAGCCACTCCGGTTCATTTTTTCTCTTAGATATTTCTGTAACGATACGACGATTAATTCCAGGAGTAGCCCGAAAAGCTAATGTTGTTTTATTTTTTTTATCATAACGCTTGCGATCAATGGTAATTATATTATCTTTCTTCTTCATTTTTTTCTCGCAATTAAATCTGCAATGCTCTTTCTGGCAAGTGTCTGCAAAACCATTTTTTGCACCATGGGCATACCAGACTTTAATGGACAAGTTTCAGATCTTACGCACACAGAATCTCTTTTTGACAAACAGGTTGCTAAAGCAACCCCACCCTCTATAACAGAAACAACATCGTGGACGGTAATTTTTTTTGCGCTTTTTGCCAAACGGTAACCACCACCCACACCCTCACGACTTTCCAAAAGTCCTCCAATTGTCAGGTTGTTCGCTATTTGCGCCAAAAAACGATACGGCATTTTTTTCTCCAATGCCAATTTTTTTATGGAAAAATAATCCTTCGGCTTTTGAGCCAAAAGGGTCAAAAGCAAAAGAGCGTAATCAGTTTTTTTGGATAGCGATAACATAAACTCGTACTATCTTGGTACGAGTAGCCAAGAAAGTCAAGAACATTGCGTCTCAAACGACTGCGTAGGGGCGGGTCTCTGCGCCCGCACTGAAACGGGAGCGCACAGAGGCGCTCCCCTACATACTTGCACGTGAAAAAAGCAAAATAGTGCGGGACTCTATTCTTTATTGGAGATTGCTTCACCCTGCGCGCGCAGGGTTCGCAAGGACGCGACTGACTACTCCAAACCCAGTCCCAATTTTTTTAACCTCGACCTGATCCCGCCCGCTTTGCGACCAAAAATTAAAGCTAACTCTTTTATTGTTATATTGGAATGATAAGACATTGCTAATAGTTCGTCGTCCTCCGTAGACCATTTTGCATACGCATTTTTCGTTTCCTGCTTAGATTTCAATTTTTTAATACTGGAAACATTTTTTTCTTTTGCCATAGATCGCGCTTTATCTATAAATTCTCGGTGTTTCTTATCTAAATTCTCCTTTGGCGTGTCTTTGAGTTTCTGCGCTTCGCGACGTGATTGAATATTGAACAATTGGTCTATCGCCGAAACTTGTGGATGAACCTTCAATGCAATCTCGTTTAATCCTAAAAGTCGCAGCCCATCAAGAGATCTTATTCGGGATAATGCCACATATCCCATTCCCGGCTCAAAAGATTTTGAAAGATCCACTTCAGCCGCATCCAAACTCATCCCCTGACTTTTGTGAACTGTTATCGCCCATGCCAGACGAAGCGGTATTTGCGTAATCTCCGAAGCCACCTCGCCGTTATCTTCCATTATCCAACTTTCAGGAGAAGCAACTATATCCACACCCCTTTTTGTCCGTACGACAGGGAAGCCGGAATCAGAATCAAACCCAACCACTGTACCCAAGGTTCCATTGACGTATCCTTTATCAAAATTATTTCTCACAAACATCACCACGGCATTATTTTTCAATACCAACTCCTCCGGCGCTAAACAATTTTTTCTCATCCTCTCTGCCAATCTGGCGCGTCCTTTACTTCTCATTCTGTAACGCAAAGTTCGCCCCGGAAGCTTGCTTAGTTCTTCATTATTAATTTTATCCACATCAATATTGTGCGTGTAAAGACGGGTAATTGCCCCATCGGAAAGTTTTGCGTCAAAACGAGAATGTAATAATTCTATTGTTTTTTCATCAACCGAATTGCCCCGGATATTATTTAGTATCCCACTATATTCCGCGTCTGTTTGCCTGAATTGCGTTTCAAGATTACATACTTTTATCCCCATCCCTTCCCAACTTTCCGACTTAAAAGCAAAAGAGTCCGCCGCGTTTCCTTCTCTGCTTACGGGTGGTAGTTGAAAAAAATCTCCGCACAATACAACCTGCATCCCTCCAAATGGTGCGACAAAATTATTTTTCAAAGCACGCGCGACTTTTTGCACCAAATCCAGACGATGTCCGTGGAGCATGGATATTTCATCTATTATTAAAACTGACGTATTGCGAAATCTTTCGTTCACGTGCCTTTTACGGAAGATCTCCCGTAATCCTGCTTCGGTTAATTCATCTTTAATACCAATCCCGGACCAAGAGTGAATAGTCATTCCATTCATGTGTGTTGCGGCGATTCCGGTTGAAGCCGTTACCGCCACTCCTACATTGTGTTGCTGGAGATATTCGATATAACGGTTTAATAAAAATGTTTTTCCGCTACCGGCCTGGCCAGTCAAAAAAACATTACAACCGGTTTTGAGAATATCAAGTGCTTCATCTTGTGTCATATGATATATCCCTCTTTTTTCTTCCGTTTTCTTCGCGCTTCCGCGATCACCACACCAAACACAATGGCAATTAAACATATTCCCGTGAATAGACTCATCTTTTCGTGCAAAATTAGAACAGATAACGGCGCTCCAATTACGCCTGAGAGATAAACAAAAACACTCGCTTCGGATGCCTCGATTTTGTTTTGTCCATACAAATACAACGGCGCGGCAACAACTGTATAAAAAGTAATGTACAGAATGGCAATCAAAGTTTGTGGGTTAAATAACATACTTGGAACAGCCGGTCCTGTTATCTTGTCTGCAATAAAATATATTGGCAGACCAAAAACCACATTCATTCCGGATGCAAAAAACTTAGGTGTATTTACATATATTTTTTTTGCTGCCAAAAAATATATTGTTACAAAAATGTTATAGCCAAGCAAAAACAAGTTTCCCTCAAGAGAAAATCTCATATTACTAAATCCCCCAATCAGCAGCGGCTCAAAAACCAATAAAGCGCTACCAAAAAATGCCAATGACAACCCAACCCATTCGTGTCTTTCTTGTTTTTCGTGTAAAAAATAAATTCCACCAAAAGTGGTGAAGATCGGCGCCATCATGGTGATAAGAGAGCTTTCCAATGCTGTAGTTTTCGCCAGACCAAGATATAAAACAATCAATCCGACAGGGGCAACAAACGCTTCCAATAAAAATATTTTCCAAAGAATACTTAATTTGGGAGGATTTTTTACAAAAAACCATATTACTACAGGAAGAAAAAAAACAGCCGCGAATAAATATCGCATATACATATAATTGAACGCGGAAATGTTGTACAAAGCAGGCTTCGTTAACGGAAAAACAAAGCCACCTAAAATTGCATAACCAAGTAATGCCAATGCTGCAATTCTCCTTTTAGTCATTTTGCAATTATAACACCAAAACAGGAGGCTCGATTCGTTATTGGAGATTGCTTTATCGTCTAACCCCAGACCACAGTCGCGGGGTCGCTTCGCTCGCAAAGACGCGACGCGGATTCCTGCTCACGGCAGGAATGACAGCGTTAGCTATTGACCCGTTCTACATACTCGCCGTTGCGAGTATCAATACGTACTACATCTCCTTCATTTATAAACAATGGCACTTGCAAACGAACTCCGCCTTCGCCTACCGCCTCTTTCATAATATTGGAAGCACTATCTCCACGTAGGTTTGGTGCCGCTTCAACAATTTTAATTTCAATTTTAATCGGCAACTTTACAGATACCGGTAAACCTTCAAAAATCATTACTTCAACTTCCATTCCCTCATGAATAAACTTTTCCGCGTCTCCAATTTTTTCACGAGACAGTGTGTATTGTTCATATGTCTCCTGATTCATAAAAGCAACTTCTTTATCGTTCGCATATAAAACCTGAGCCTTTGTGCGATCTATATCCGCTTCTTCTATTGAATCACCTTGTTTAAAAGTTTTATTGATAACCTGCCCAGTTCGCAGATTACGCATTTTTGTACGCATCACCGGGCGACGTTGGGCTTTTTTCATAAAATCAGATTCCATAACAATCCAAGGATCACCGTTTTCGGTGATAGTTGCTCCGGATCGCATATCATTCATGGATAACATAGACGTTACTGTAATAACGATTAATACCTAAGGAATAACAGATATTTGGAGATAAGGCAAGATAAAATACTGTGCACAATTAAAATCTTTTAAAAAATTACGCGCTCTTGTAATAATATGCTCTTTCTAATACAAAGGTGGGTGAGGAGGAGTACATTTTTCAAACACGTGTTGTAAAGGAGTAGTGACCGTGAATATCAATCTGAATAGGAATGACATCTGCAACTTGCTTCTGGCTCGTATCAGAAGCGCCGGGTTTGTTGTTCCAGACGCGGACGTTGACGTGCACCCCGAATTCGAAGATGAACTGCAATTACTCATTGGACCAGGATGGCGCCATGTTTGTGAAGAAGAGCCGGTTGTACAAATACCCATCGCTCTTGTGACGCCATGCAATCTGCGGTTCATGTTTGATTGGATGTCGGGATCACCAAACTTGCGACTGACCCAGCAAGGATACTCAACACCTAGGATTTATCTTCTGAGAGACGTGCGGGTCTTCCATCGCCACAACTTCAACGAAGCAAACGAGTTGGTTTACAACAGTGGCTACGACTGGCTAGATATTTTGGAAGCTGGCCAGCTCTTGGCACAACTGCGGCACAGCAAAAACTGTTCGTCGGACCAACTTGGTCTCGGAAGCGTAACGACGAACAGCTCTGGCCTATCATTCGAATCTTCGCTTGACGAACATCAGTTGCACACCTTGTTCTTTCGCCAAAACGTGAGAGCACGTATACCAACATACTGGGAACATGATCATCACGTCGCTATTTGCAAAGAACGTGTCGGACTTCCTAATGGTCGTTTGTACCACGGGGTGGTTCGACAATGTTCTTGAGCATACGAAACACGCCGCCAGATCGGATTCTATTCCGGTCTGTTTTTTTTATCAGTCATCGCTTTCACGGAGACGATAAGACTATTTGTACACTAACTGCAATGACTTTATTTTTTGCAGATCAGTTCGGCCCAACGCAGACGAGCCAACAGATACGTAACAATTGATTCCGCGCCACAATTATTGTTAATACGATCTTCTTGAATACCATCAAATACCGCTCCATTTTCATTTAACATTGTCTTTCCTTTGACATTATTTCCCTCGTACCACCTAAGCCAATCTTCTGCTGATTTTTTGTATTCTTCCTTTTTAGTAACCCTAAATGCCTCTAAACAAGCCAAGACCATTGCCGCGGCATCTACTGGCTGTTGATCATATAATACTTTTTCTTTCCCTCTTTCATACCATCCATAATTTCCAATTGGGGCTGGCACTCCCTCATGTTGAGTAACACTTAAGAGAAAATCTAAAGACTCCAGAGCAATTGCTCTGGCCTCAACGGCGATGTCTTTGTCTGTTTTTTCAAGCGCATCCGCACCCCGTAATATGGCCAATGGAATAGCGCCATTGGAATATCGCATATCTGATTCAAACCAGTGCCAATCTGTAGTACTTTCTTTTTTGAAAGCCGTGATTTTTTTTTGCATTAATGTTCGCAACACTTCGTAACGCCCTGGCGCACGCTCGTGAGCAACCGCGGACACGATACCCAAAATAATAAAACAATTAGCTCTTACAAATTCTTGAGTAACGAGATACTCGCTTGCTTTGGTAAAAATTTTATCAGCACGCATTCGTTGTTCTTCGGTTATGCCATTCTTGAAAGTATCACCAAGCGCCCAAACAGTACGCCCATAAGAATCCTCTGAGCCCATTTGATCCAAGGGAGTACCCTCACTGGAATCGAAGTTGTGAAAACTTCCATCACTCTGTTGATTTTTTTCTATGTATCCTAAATATATGTCGGCCAAATCCGCCAAAGAACGATTATCCTCCGCCGAATTATTTAGTTCTGGAAATAAATTATTTGCTTTATTCACGACAATCAATGCCCGCGCGATATCGTCTATAGAATAACCCATAGCCAAATCCGGCTCACTCCCCTTTGTGTGCTGCCAAATTCCCTTTTCTGTTGTTATCTTTCTCAAATAGGAAATGTTGGGGGCAGCACAGTAATCAAACTGTGGTTGAGACATTTGTTTCCGTGTTGTCACTTCTATTTAAATCTTGCTCTTTTTCATGCTCAGCTAAAACTTTTCTAAACAAATCCGCGTAACGACTAGCCACGTTGTGCCAAGTCATTTTTCTGCTATAAATATAAATCGCTTCTTCCAAATCCCGTTTCTTTTGTGGATTATCTAAAATTTCATTTAACGCGTTGGCAATTGAGACATCATCTCCAAAAGGCACTAAAATTCCACGCCCTTTTCTCAAAAGCGACCGAGCGTAGCGAAACTTTGTGGAAATAATTGCCTTACCAAAGGCGGCAGCGTAGGCGACAGTACCTGAAACGTATTGTTCTGGATTGAGTTGGGGGGCTAAATAAATATTCGTGGCACGCAAAAAGAGAATCAGTTGATTCAAAGATAAATACTGATTCACAAACTTAACATTATCCGATAAGCCATTTCTCCTAACAATCTTCTGCAATTCGCGACGATAACGTTCCCCGGCTTCTTTGCGAACCACAGGATGCGTAGCGCCAACAATAAGGTAAACGACTTCCGGATGTTTTTTTACAACATCGCGTAGAGCATTCAACACATGCTCGATTCCCTTGCCAGGACTCAAAAAACCGAAAGTCATTAAAACCTCACGACCTTCCAATCCGAAAACTCGTTTAAAATAATCGCTTCCATGAAAAGGCACATCCGGCGCGCCATGGTGAATAAACGCCATTTTCTGGCGCGGTATTCCGTAAATCGGCTCAAGAATTCTTCTGGAATTACGCGCCATCAGTACTATTCGATCACTTCTTTCCGCTATCTCCTTTATCGCGCGCAGCTGAAACTCATTCGGATTCTTTAATACCGTATGCATCGTAGTAATTACCGGTTTCTTCAAACGACGCAAAAAATCTAAAATGAGACTTCCGTCCCAATTATCCTTCCCAGACTCGGTGCCAAATATACCAAACTCATGCTGCAAACTCACCAACGCAACATCACTTTGATTAATATAATCAGCGGCGGCAAGATAAGCATTCTTGTCATATTGTTCCACAACAAATCTAACTTCCTTCGAATATGGTTTTGTTAAATTCAAACGAGCGTCATCTATTGCTATTATTGTCGGACGAGAAAAAACGCCAAGCATGTTTATTGCCGATGATAGATCGTAAGTGAATGTTGCTATACCACATTCCCGCGGCGGATAGGTAGAAACGTAAGCAATCCGTTTGCCCCGTGGAAAGGGCATAACAAGGGAAATACCGTGCAGTTTTTTTCTGGAAACAGAAACCTGCGACATGTTTTTATCCTACCATACTATGTCGCGTTTGGCAAATTATATTTTTAATTCTTTCAACTAAAAATATTGATTATCGCACTGACAACATAACGCCAAGTCTATCCACAAGATCTTTTTTAGCGTTGTTAACCAATTCAATATCCAACAATCCCGAATTGGTTACTGTTTCTTCTGCTTTATAAATCTTTTCCAAGATTCCCGTGTTGTCAGAATCATCCGCCTCATCAAAAAGCAATGTTCCCGCCCCACTTAAATGTATTGCATTCCTTATGCTATACATTTCATCTAGCGCATTTTTATAATCGTTGTTCTCTGTAAATTTCTTGGCTTGCTCAACTCCATCTTCCGCCGCAGCAATCATTTCGATACCGGCAAATTGAATTTTTCCTTTATCATTATTTACCGCCAGCTTTCTTTTTCTCTCAGCAATATTTTTCTCGGCAAAAAAGATTTGTGCTTTTGTTAATACATTCAACGCTGGTTTAAAATTTATTTCGTCATCACCAGAAATTAGTGCCAAGGTTTTTTCTTCCGTTTCCCACAAATAATATTCCAACCTGACTTGATCTTTCGACGTTAACAAAATATCGTCTCTCATTTCTTCATCCAACGCTTCCTTGCCTGAAAACATAATACCCAGTGATTGCTGAATAAGATAATCCGAAGTCTTTCCATTTTTCATTTGACTACCTAAAATATCGGCTGAAAAAAACAAACCTTTTCGCCAACCAGACAAAATCTTGTCTGCCAATCTGTCCGACAATAAACCTTGCGCATTTAGAATCTGCGCTTCAGAAACTCTTTCAGAAGCATTCGCAAGCACCGCTTCCGCGCGAAGAGAACTAACACCAAAAGTGAATACGTTTTCTTGCATCCATTCATCAAATTTGTCCAAAAAATAAAATTTGCTGTTTGGAAGGACACCGGCATCAACAACCAAAACATCTTGCTCGCCCTGAGCATAAGTCACATTTTGCCCCAAACAAATAAAAATCGACAGTACAACAACCAAGCTCTTAATTAAACGTATATTTTTCATTTTTTTGTTTTATTTATTCATTACGACGCATTTATTAGTTCACGGTAAAGCATTACATATTCCTCCGCGATTAATTTGGGCTGGAATCTTTTAACATTCTCATACCCCCGCTCAATCAAGCGTTTTCGATCATCGGCATCATTAATTATATGCCAAACTGCTTTGTGAATACTTTCCACACTATATGGATCGACTAAACAAGCAGCGTCACCCGCTACTTCCGGCATAGAAAGAATGTTACTGGTCACAACCGGGCGCCCGGTTGCTTGAGCTTCCACGATAGGCAAACCAAACCCTTCATAAGTAGATACAAAAACCAAAACATCACACTGTTGGTACTCCTTAACCATTTGCGTATTCGTAATGCCAGTAATTGAAGAATAATCAATACCACACGCCAATAATTTTTCTGTCTGCTCTGCTGAGAGCCGACCGACAATTCGCAGATGACAGGGTATCTCGCGAAGAGCTTCAATTAGGCGATCTAAATTTTTATTGGGACCAGTGCCAACTTGAAGAACTCGTGGTCGCTGAGCGTTGAATGTTGCTGGAGCCGACTGAAACTCTTCGGAGCATGGACAATGAACTACATGAATTTTTTCTGGCCGGCAGTTTACATAACGCAACAACTGTTCTTTGGTTGATTTGGAAATCACGGAGATTAAACCGGCTCGTCGTACCGGCAACCAAAACCAAAACAAATAAACTACCCCCCGATATAATCCAGTGAGCTGTTCCAAACTGACACAATCAAGAATCGTCAGTAAAGTTTTTTTTCTCCGCAAAAATAACGCCAAGTAATGCACATCACCCGTAATATGGTTGACATCACCTTGGTGAAGGGGGGCCTCAAAAACATTCCAAACTCGTCGCCAAAATCCGCGGCTAACAAAACGCGACACAACGACTTTCGAACAAATATACGACGGCAATGCCCTTCGTACGTCACGGAAAACTCGCTCAACGCTTGTTTGCGCTCCGTATTGCCGACGATGAAAAAAACTTACACGCATGTTGTTTTTTGTGTTCACCCCTTTGTGCATAAAACCAATTGCAATATTATCGTTTGTTGTTACTTTAATGATTCCAATACTTTTTTTAACGACCCCTTTGCCATACCAACCACCTTGTCGCCTCCTCCGTAATACAAAAGTAGATCATCTCCTCGCAAAATTAAACCCTCTGGAAAAACAACGCGCGGAACAATCCCCTCTTTTTCATATTTTTCTACCGGTTCGAGTGCTGGTACAGAAGAACGACCCAATACAATAGAAGGATCATTTAAATCCAACAGAAGAAATCCCGCACGATAAACATTATGGTGATCTGAACCATGATATGAAACAAGCCAACCAGCAGAAGTTTTTAATGGAGGAGCACCTGTTCCGATACGCCGCTCATCCCATTCTCCCGGTCTTGTGTGAGTTACTTTTTCGTGGCCCCTCCAATTTTTTAAATCATCCGAATAAGCGATCCATATGTCCGGTGGCAATCGATGTAAAATAGCAAATTTTCCGTTGATACGTTCGGGAAATAAAACAGCATCTTTATTATCCATTTCAGATAAAATAACTCCATGACGCGTGAAAGTTTTGAAATCACTTGTAACCGCCAAAGACACTCGCACTCTCCACGGTTTATCGCCACTTTTCACCCACACGGAAGGAACCTCTCCGTCCGAAGCATATTTAGACGCTGCCGTGTAGGTCATATAATAGTTGCCATCAATACAAGAAAGACGCGGATCCTCTACACCCATTTCTTCATACTCATTACTTTCATCTGACTCAAAGATGGGTTCTCTACCTCGATAATCTATATGTTCTCCATTTTTCGTCCTGGCGTAACCAAAACGGGAAATGCCATCTTTTCCAAAAGCTCGATAGACCAAATGAATATTGCCGTCTTCTCCTTCAGCAGCGGCAGGATTAAAAACCGCCTCAGATTCCCACCACTGAGACGTAGGTGCCAAAATCGGATTTGACCTAGCGCGTATAAAAAGATCGGACGCATGAGACGAGGGCGCCCTAAACATATCGCGCTTACTATCTGCTGGCATCAAAGCTTCCTGATCCATAGTTGAATAAAATTGTTCATTTATGTATTTGTGTGTTTCTTCTCATTGCTTCATTTTGCCACATTGAAACACATCGGGCAAAAAATTATCCAATCACGAGAAGAGAAATCTTCAAATACATAAAATATTAACTTTTATTAATTTTGCATTGACAAAACTAATAAAATAATTGTATACAATTTTATATAAGACAATACGGTAGTACAGAGAAACAACAAACACTTGACACAAAAAGGTACTTAGTGTATAAGTATCTGTTAATCAATTTCATCGCAACTATAAATTATGTTCAATAAATCAGTAACGAATCAAATGACTTCAAAAATAAATTTACCTATAGGAATAATATTTTCTGCAATATTAGCAATATCCGCTCTCGGAGCTAATGCCACTGACTGCGGAGTATTAGGAGTTGATGCTGTGAGAACCGCAATACAAAACCACCAAATAAACATCTCAATGACCTCAGATCTAAACAATAACACCACGACAGCTCAAGTCGTGAATAACACGTGCGGAATAGTACCAATTAGCTTGTCAGATTACACAATGATCGAACCTCACACTCAACACCTTTCATCACAGGTATTTTTTGCTGGTTCCGCAGTAATCAACATCCTTCCAGGTGAGACAAGATTAATTACAATTCCTCTTCCTGTATGTGCGGCACAAGTGGACTTATGGACGGGACAATATCCCACTGTTTTAGTGGATGGTGGTTCTTACCCAAATAATATTGGCGCGCTCTTGCCTCGTAGTGGACAATGGTGCCCGTTACCTACTCCTACCCCGACTCCTACGCCGACTCCTACTCCAACCCCGACAGCTACACCTACACCAACAGCTACACCTACTCCGACTCCAACAGCTACACCAA
>Ga0247841_10003156_pt1 | contig 31143 bp, 36 predicted proteins | sample LaCruzMarch2015__2_FD_192410 | JGI IMG/M metagenome (GOLD analysis project Ga0247841, IMG submission 192410) | Freshwater microbial communities from meromictic Lake La Cruz, Castile-La Mancha, Spain - LaCruzMarch2015_18m | ecosystem: Environmental > Aquatic > Freshwater > Lake | place: Spain... | reverse complement strand
ATATAGTATCACTATAAGAATTAAAAAGAAAAAAATGAAAAATAACAAATTGCCGGACAATCAAATTGCTTTTTATCAAGCGCCGGACGGGTCGGTTAATATAGAAGTTCTTTATGCCGAGGAAAATATTTGGCTTCCGCAAAAACGCATGGCGGAACTTTTTGATACGACGCCTCAAAACATCACTCAGCATCTCAAAAATATTTACGAGGAAGGTGAATTGGACATGCCGGCAACTTGTAAGGAATTCTTACAAGTTCAAAAAGAAGGAGATAGAGAAATAAAAAGAAGCACCGCTTTTTATTCTTTGGAAGCGATTATCGCCGTAGGCTATCGGGTAAATTCCGAACGAGGCATCCAATTTCGCCAGTGGGCGACGGGAATCTTGAAAAATTATATCCACAAGGGCTACGCCTTGGATTCCAATCGGATGAAATACGGTTCTCGTTTCAGTGCCAGATATTTCGACGAGCTTTATGAAGAAATAAAAGACATCCGCACGAGCGAGCGGATGGTCTATCAAAAAATTACGGATATTTACGCGACAGCGATTGATTATTCCCCAAAAGCCTATGAAAGCAAGCGATTTTTCGCGACAGTTCAAAACAAGCTTCATTTTGCCATAACCGGAAAAACCGCGGCAGAAATTATCACAGATCGGGCGAATAGCAAAAAAGAAAAAATGGGATTGACTTCGTGGCGGCGCTCTCCTGCCGGAAAGATTATGCCAAGCGACACGGTGATTGCCAAAAATTATTTGAACAAAAAAGAATTGACCCATCTCAACAGCATCGGCAATATGTATCTTGATTATGCCGAACTGCAAGCGGCGCGAGGCAGGATAATGACAATGAAAAATTGGGTGGAAAAGCTCAATGCTTTTCTCAAATTCAGCGAGTATGAAATCCTGACTAATGCGGGAAAAATCAGCCATGAAGTGGCGGAAGAACTAGCGCTGAATGAATTTGAAAAATACCGCGTGAAGCAGGACAAAAACTATATTTCTGATTTTGATAGAGAAGTTAAAAAGTTATTTAAAATTAAAAAATAGTCCCATGTCCACCTACGACAATCTGTCCGTCTATCGCGCCAGCTATGATCTTTTGGTCGAGCTTTTCCGCTTCACCAAAGATTTTTCCAGGGAATATAAATTCACGCTGGGCGAGAGCATCAAGAAAGAAACCGTGGAAATGATCACTAATATATATCGCGCCAACAGCAGTTTTGAAAAAAGAAAAGAAAAAATCCAGTCGGCGCGGGAAAATGTGGAAGTCATCCGTTTGTTTTTGCGGCTTCTCAAAGATTTGAGGCAGGTTGATCTCAAAAAATTCGTCTTGCTCAATGAAAAGATAGAATCCGTCAGCCGGCAACTGGCGGGGTGGGAGAATAAAAGTTAAAAGTTTAAAGTGAAAAATTAAAAGTTAAAGTTGAAAGAGAAAAGTTATGAATAATGATGATTTCAAGAAAATGCTGAAAGTAAGAGCTTTTAATTTGGCCAGAAATGTGATTAAATTAGCAAGTAAATTTCCCAGCAATCGCGCGGCATGGGTGATAGCCGATCAGTTAATTCGGGCAGCAACTTCTATCGGAGCCAATATTATTGAAGCGCAAGCTGCGTGTTCCAAGAAAGATTTTATAAATTTTTTTAACCATTCTCTTAAAAGTGGCAATGAAACAAAATTTTGGCTAGCGTTAGCGAAGGATTTAGACGCCAAATTAATTCAAGAAATAGAAATTATCTTGAAAGAAACGGATGAAATAACGAAAATTTTGGGTTCCAGCATCATTACTCTGAAGAATAAAAAATAGCTTTAAACTGATAACTGAAATTTTGAACTTTGTATTTTGCACTTTTAACTTTTTCCGGCCTGAGTCATTGTTTGCCACGGCAACAATGAGCGTGCCAATGCAAGTCCAATAATCTTCTCGTTTCAATTTTTTGAAGCGAGGAATAGAAATTTTTCAATTTCATTTATTTTTTCCGTCCAAGGATAAAATAAAGAGTACACCCCCACACCAATCGAGTTTCTTTTTCTGCGGTCAATATAGATTAGCATTGATTTATTAAACTCAATTGGTGTGGGGGTAAAGTGATTATTCTAGCGCTAGCCGGCAACCGCAATACGGATGGCTCTTTCAACAATCGTACGTCGAACGCCAACATCTGGTCATCGTCTGAGAATGGCGCTTCAGCTGCCTGGAACCGAAACCTGAATTCCGGGAACCCTACGGTCAATCGGAACACCAATGCTAAGGCGAACGGCTTTTCTGTCCGTTGCCTCAAGGACTCGCAAAAAATGAAACCATGTAATTACGCCCGCAAGGGCGTTTTTACAACCAAAAAAATGCCTTCAAAATTGCTCGAAGATTTGTTCCAGGCCTATTTTGACGCCAGAAAACACAAAAGAAAAACCGCGAGCGCCATAAAATTCGAGCTGAACTTTGAAGCGGAAATTTTCCGGCTTCGCGATGAAATCCAAAACCGAAAATATGAAATATCTCCGAGCATTTGCTTTATTTCATTCTATCCGGTCAAAAGGGAAATTTTTGCCGGAGATTTCCGGGATCGGATCGTCCATCACCTCATTTTCAACTATCTCAATCCTTTTTGCGAACGAATTTTTCTCTCTGACAGCTTTTCCTGCCGGGCGGGAAAAGGCACTTCGTATGGCGTGAAAAGAGCTAATCATTTCATCCGTTCTTGCAGTGAAAATTACAAGAAAGACTGCTATATTTTGAAATTGGACATCTCCGGATATTTCATGTCGATTGACAAGAATGTTCTTTTTGAAAAAATTAAAAAAACGCTCAAAAAATTCGAGTCCAAGATCGATTTTGATTATGCTTTGATCATCTGGCTTATCAGGAAAGTTATTTTCAACGATCCGACAAGAAATTGCGTCGTGAAAGGAAAAAGAAAAGACTGGATCGGCCTTCCCAAATCAAAAAGCCTGTTTTTTTCGAAAAAAGACCGGGGACTTCCTATCGGCAATCTAACGAGCCAGCTTTTCGCCAATCTGTATCTCAATGATTTTGATCATTTTGTGAGATACAAGCTCGGTTGCAAATATTATGGGCGTTATGTGGACGATCTGCTGTTCATTCATCGGGATAAAAATTTTTTGGCTTCGCTTTTCGCAATTTTAGACGAGTATTTGCGAGACAATCTATATCTGCGCCTCCATTCAAGAAAAATTTATCTCCAGCATTTTACCAAAGGAGTCAAATTTCTTGGAACAATTATAAAGCCATATCGTATTTATATCGGAAACAGAACCAAAAACAATTTTTATCAAAATCTCGATGCTTGGAACAAAAAAATAACCTTAGCGAAAAATATCGATCCGCAAGATGTCAAAAAATTCATCTCTTCTTCCAATTCATATCTGGGAATAATGAAACACTACGACACATTCAAATTACGGAAAAAAATAATCGGGGAAACGCGGGGGGGGGGGGTGCTTATTGGTCTTCCTCCGAGGATTATGAGAAATTAATAAATAAACCCCCCCGGTTTAAATTACCCGGCTCTTTTATGAAAAACATTGAATATGCAAAGATCCCAGAGCTGAGCTCCGGGGAAACTCCAACAAAGTATTGACCTGAAAAAGAAAAAATGTCCGCCGGAGACGAATCCGCTTGTATGAGCTAGAGATTTGACCATAATTTCGAGTCGTTGTATGATACAGGCAGAAGGATTAAAGTTAAAAAACAATGCACAAAAGTAAAAATAATAAAAATTTAAAAAAAGACAGAATGATTGTTCTATTGGAAGATATGAGCGGACAGATTAAGGCAGTGGCGGAAGGCCATTCTGTTTTGGAAAGGAAAATTGATAGCATGGATTCAAAAATAGATAAGCTGGATTTAAGGATGGATAGAATGGAATCAAGAATGGATAGCTTGGAATCCAAGGTAGATACAGGATTCAAATTAGTCATTGATCATCTTGACGGGCTAGATAGAGAGTTTATTGAATTAAAAAAAGATTTTGAGGATAATTACGAGAGAAAAGGGCATGACGCGGAGTGGAGAAAAATGATAGAAGAAAGAGTTGGGAAACTGGAAAAACTCTTCGTGCCTAAAAAAATGGCTCAGGCCTGAAAATACACAGACCCCAGAGCTCAACTCTGGGAGAAATCCAATTTAAAAAAGACAGGCATTGCGCCTGTCTTTTTAGCTTAAAAATGGTTTATTTCTTCTTCTTGGACTTCACGGTCTTTCTGACAATCTTGGTCTTTTTCACTTTTTTGGCATCCTCCCTTTTTTTCTTGGCTTCTTTTCTTTCAACCGCTTTTTCGGCCAATTTTTTGAATCTGTCGACGCGGCCGGTTATATCCAGAGATTTTTTCTTGCCGGTATAAAATGGGTGGCAAGCGGAGCAGATTTCCACTTTCATTTCAGCCACTGTCGCTCCGGCTTCGATCACATTTCCGCAGGCGCAAATTATTTTAGCATCAGAATAATATTTTGGATGAATATTCTTTTTCATGGAATCTCTACGAATTACGAATCTATACCTGCCTGCCGGCAGGCAGGCGAATATACGAATTACGAATTCTATATTTAAGCATATTTATTACTAGAGTAATCTATCATACATACCTCAAATTGACAAGAGCCGGAAGTATTGGTATATTATCCAAGTATATCTTCGCTCTAAAAAAGCGGAGGGAACTCATACTTTTTCAGGTTTTGTCCTGGTCCGGCCAGAGAAAGCCGGAAGCAAAAAACCAGCATTCGTGCGATGAAAAAGTAGCGGATAAATAATTAAGGAAAAATAATGAAAGAAAATGAAAAGACTGCTAATGTTGGCAGTGAGGGAGTCGCGGTATCTTCCGAGCCCGTAAAAGGCCAAAAAAAAGCTGCAGGCGAAGATTATTTTGCCGATTTTGATTTCTCAAAATTGGAAACAAGCATCGAAGAGATGTTTAAGCATGGAGTCCACTTTGGACACCATAAATCGAGAAAAAATCCCAAAATGGATGATTTTATTTTTGGGACGAGAAACGGAATTAATATTCTGGATCTTGAAAAAACATCCCAGAAACTCAGGGCTGCTCTCGAATTCATAATCCAGTCTGTTTCAGATGGAAAAGAAATATTATATGTCGGGACAAAAAAACAGGCAAAAAGACTGGTAGAATCAGCCGCGAAAAAAACCGGCGTTTCCTATGTTAGTGAAAGATGGCTGGGGGGAACTTTCACCAATTTTCCGGTCATTTCAAAAAGAACCAGATATCTAAGAGAAGGCCAGGAAAAAATGAAGAAAGGCGGATATGCCCAATATACGAAATTTGAGCAGATGAAAATCGCGGAAGAGCTTTCGAGGCTCGAGAGGAAAATGGGCGGGATAAAAAATATGCTGCGGGTTCCGGATGTAATTTTCGCCTTGAGTGTCATCGATGACAATCTGGCGATCAAAGAAGCGCAGGCAAAAAATATTCCGGTTATCGCCCTGGTCGACACGAATGTTGATCCGGACGGAATCGATTATCCGATTCCGGCCAATGAAGACGCGGTGTCTTCAATCGCTCTGATGCTGGCCTATGTTTCCAAAGCAGTCATGGACGGCAGGGAGAAAGCTTTGCTGAAGGTAAAAAATAAAGAAGAAAATAATAACGAGAAATAATATGAACCTGGAAAATATAAAAAAATTGAGAGAGCTGACCGGCGCCGGTGTCGTTGAAGTAAAAAAGGCGTTGGAAGAAGCTTCCGGAGATGAAAAAAAAGCCATTGAGATTCTCAAGATCAAAGGGCAGGAAAAAGCCAATAAGAAATCGGAAAGGACGGCTCAGGAGGGAGTAGTCATGTCCTATGTCCACACCAACAACAAGGTCGGATCAATCGTCAAGCTTTGCTGTGAAACCGACTTTGTGGCCAGAAACGAAGAATTTCAGGAGCTAGCGAGAGATATCGCGATGCACATTGCCGCTATGAATCCGAAGTATGTCAGCCCCGAAAACGTGCCTTTGGAAATGGTTGAAAAAGAAAAGGAAATCTGGAAAGCTCAGATGGAAGGAGATAAGAAGCCGGAAGAGATAAGAAAAAAAATAATGGAAGGAAAAGAAAAGAAATTTCGGGAAGAAATTTCCTTGCTCACCCAGCCGTTTGTGAAGAATCCGGATATCACAGTCTTAGAATTGCTGACTGAAAAGATTGCCAAAACGGGAGAAAATATCCGAATCGAAGGATTTTCAAGGCTCGAATTATAATCAACTTGCGAATTAGGAGCCAATGGTAATCCGATAAGAACGAATTATTTTCCATTAGCTGGTAGTTTGCTCTAAATAAGCGAGTATGCGTAAGTTTTCAGTCAGAATATATTCATGGGAAAGTCCCAAACTATATGAAAGCGAACTTGAGCTTGCAAGGGGCGAGATGGTGATTGTTGCCGGAGAAAACTCCAATGAGCTTGGCATAGTGGAAGAAGTAAATCTGGAAACCAAAGAAGAAACAAGCGGAAGCATATCGCGCGTTGCAACCCAGAGAGACAGGGAGGTATTCAATTCATATGAGGAGCAGAGGCCGGAAATTGTGGATAAATGCAAAGAAATCATCAAGAAATCAGGCTTAGAAATGAAAATTGTCGATGGGCGGATCAATCTCGACGGAAAACAGATTGTTTTTGCTTTTACGGCTGACGGGCGGGTTGATTTTCGGGAACTGGTGAAAGATTTGGCTAAGGAGTTCAAAAAAATGATCCGGATGCAGCAAATCGGAACCAGGGATGAAGCCAGAAACCTGGGAGGATATGGCGTTTGCGGAAGAGATCTCTGCTGTGTGAAATTCAGCGGAAGCATCCAAAGCATCACGACTGACATGGCTCGCATCCAACAGATAGCTCACCGCGGGACGGAGAGAATCTCGGGTCTTTGCGGAAGACTGATGTGCTGTTTGGCTTATGAGGCTGAGCAATATAGGGAGATGCTTGCGGGTATGCCGGAAGTGTACAGCGTTATTGTGACTCCAAGCGGCAAAGGGACAGTCATTGAAATAAACGCGGTAACTCAGAAAGTGACTGTGAAGCTGGAAAACGGAGATTATGTTTCTTTGGATAAAAAAGATTTAAAATAGCAAATTTTTTATGTTGTATTCATTCATACCGCCGGCAATAGTGGTGATAAGCCTTATCGGAATCATTATTTTTCTGACTAAAAAAGCGCCGCAAGTGGCTCTTTTGGATGATGGGAGTAGGGATGAAAATAATCCGGAAGCGATAGTTGTCAAGAAAGGCATATTTAAGAAAATATTCCGAACGGGAGATTCAAGCGGGCAGAGTTTCAAGCATGGTTTTCTGGTTTTTTTGGAAAAATTTACCAGAAAACTGCGGGTATTTTTCCTGAAACTTGAAAATTTGTTCACTCACTGGAGCGAGAATATCAAAAGAAAAAGAAAAATTCACGCGGAATCGGAAGAAAACAAAGTTCCCGATGAAGAAAAGGAAGCGGCACAATTTTCCGGATATACTGAAGGCAGAAATCAAGAATCAATTTTGGAGAAAAAAAATTATGGATCAAAAAATGATATTTATGTCCGGAATGTCTCGGAGGCAAACAAAGGATATGCGATAATGGATCCTGAAGAAAAGCCGGTGCGTCCGATAATAAGCGAAAATGTTGCTGTTCCGAGGACTAAGCCGGAGATAAAAAACCGGCTGGAGCGGATACTCATTGAAAGAATCGCTTCGAATCCCAAAGATACCGAAGCTTATGAGCGCTTGGGAGAATATTATTTTGAAATCGAAAATTATAATCATTCAAAAGAATGTTTCAAGCAGGTGATAAAGCTGAATCCGACAAATGAAATGGTAAAAGATAAGATGAAAAGGCTCGAGCGGTTGCTTGCGAGGAGGGGATAGATTATTTTTTTGTTAAAGTAATTCCAATCGAATTGTCGGAGTGGCTCCATGGAAATAAATTATGCCGTTGTAGCTCAGTTGGTAGAGCAACTCCATGGTAAGGAGTAGGTCTCCGGTTCAAATCCGGACAACGGCTCGGGATAAGCTAAAATATAATATTGGGTCGGTACTCAAGCGGTCAACGAGGGCAGACTGTAAATCTGCTGGCCTCAGGTCTACGTAGGTTCGAATCCTACCCGGCCCACAAAATCATAAAACATGTAGCATGGAACATGTAACAACACTTGTTTTTATAGTGTTGCAAATTCATAGTATATGTTATATGGGCTATGCCGAAGTAGCTCAATGGTAGAGCAACACTTTTGTAAAGTGAAGGTTACCAGTTCAAGTCTGGTCTTCGGCTCATAATTAGTAATTAGTAATTTGTATTTTGTATTTAGTATGTTATGTGTTTACAATTGATTATTAATCGTAAGTCATTTCATGCTAGTTGCTAGATACTAAATACTATATACAAAAAAATGGCACGAGAAAACCTAGTAAAAATGAAGTGAGATGTGTGCAAAAACATCAATTATTTCACAAAGAGAAATAAGAAGAAAATCAAGGAAAAGCTGGCGCTCAAAAAGATGTGCAAAAAATGCAAAAAGCATACGCTGCATAAAGAAATGAAGTAGAAAATTATTTCCATTCGACTTGGTTTGGCGGGCTTGCCCGCCGAAGCCGAGCTGTGGCGAGGCGAAGGCGGGATTCGTACAGTGGTAGTACATCGGTCTCCAAAACCGACGACGTAGGTTCGATTCCTACATCCCGTGCTTTGAAAAATTGACCGAAATCGAGGCTTATCAAAAGCCTCTTTTTGGTTCTAACTTTTTGATATTTTTTGTATAGAGTGATAGCAAGTTAGAATTTTTTGACAGAAACTGACAACGAGTATACTATACTAATATAAATTAGTATAGTTTATATATGGAATTTAAATGTTGTGCAAAAAATACCTTAGAGCAAAAAGATGTTAATAAAACATATAATTTTTTAAAAGCGATTGCTGACAAAAATCGCCTTAAGATACTTTGCCTTTTAAAGGGAAACTCCAAATGCGTTTGTGAAATTTTTCCTGCTATTGGTATTTCACAGAAACTTGCCTCTCATCACTTGAAACAACTTGAAAAAATAGGACTTCTAACAGAGAGCAGGGAGGGTAATTTCATCCGCTACTCACTTAATAGAAAAACCATAAAAGAATATAAAAAAGTTTTTAATCAAGTAATTAAATAATAAAATATATGAACATCAAAATTTTGGGATCGGGCTGTCCTAATTGCCAAAAATTGGAAGCTAACACAAAACAAGCGTTAGAAGAATTGAAGCTGGAAGCCAATGTGGAGAAAATTTCAGAAATTCAAGACATAATGAGCTATGGCATTATGAGCACGCCAGCACTTATCGTTGATGAAAAAGTGCTTATTGCTGGAATAATTCCAAATGTGAAGCAAATTAAAGAGGCATTGATAAATCATAAAGAATCAATAAATAAACCTGCTGGGGGATGTTCTTGCGGTGGCAAGTGCTAAATAATAATTAAAATAAAAAATTATCCCATGAAAAAAATAGGGACATATTTACTTTACGGAGGTGTTTTTATTTCTGCCATAATTCTTATTTATATAAACATTGGCTCAAATAAGAAAACGGAATCAAGCGTTCAAGGAAGCGCTTCTAAAAAAGTTGAAGTCAAAGAAAAAAATCCAGCCGATAAAATCCAAGTTTTTCTTTTTCATCCCACCCAGCGTTGCATCACCTGTATAACAATCGGAAAATATGCCAAAGAAACGGTGGAGCAGAAGTTTCCTGAAGAAGTAAAATCAGGAAAGATTGAGTTCAGGGAAATCAATATTGACTTGCCAGAAAATAAAGAACTGGCGAATAAATTTAAGGCAACTGGTTCATCACTTTTTATAAATCCCATAGTTGACGGTAAAGATAATATCCAACAGGACACGCAGGTTTGGCGGTTAACTTCCAATGAACAGTCTTTCATCACTTATTTATCCGACAAAATTAATGCACTGTTCTAATGGAATTTCTAAATACTATAATTGACCAATATAACATCCCGCTGCTGACAGCTTTTGCCTTGGGAATTATGACTTCAATAAGCCCTTGCCCACTGGCAACCAACATTACTGCCATTGCCTATATTTCCAAAGACATTAAGGCTGCCAAGCATACTTTTATTAGCGGTTTGATTTATACGCTAGGGAGAGCAATCAGTTATACGCTCTTGGCCAGCTTAATTTATTTTGGATTTTCCGCTTTTCAAATCGCCAAAATTTTCCAAGGCTGGGGAGATAAAGTGTTGGGGATAGTTTTGATTTTGATTGCCTTGGTAATGTTTGAGATTATTAAAGTTAACCTCGGCTCTAAAAGCGAGAAGATTAAAAAAGCCAAAGAATGGCTGGCAACGAAAGGATGCATTGGAACATTACTTTTGGGAATTTTGTTTGCTCTAGCCTTTTGTCCATATAGCGGTGTTTTGTTTTTTGGGATGCTAATTCCGCTAGTTCTCTCATCAACTGAAAGTTTGTTGTTGCCCCCGTTATTCGCTTTAGGAACGGGTTTGCCAGTAATTATCTTCTCATTTCTTTTAGCGTTCAGTGTTGGAAAAGTAGGAAAAATGTATAACGCAATGAGCAAGATTGAAAAAGTGATGCGGTATAGCGTAGCAACAATTTTTCTTTTAACTGGGATTTATTATTTCCAATATCTCATTAAATACATAATCAATTTATAAAATAAAACTATGATAAAATTATTTGCTGATTGGCTAACTTATTCAATTTTCAATATCACACCTAAAACGCTGTTGGCAGAAGCGGTTGATTTCTTCATTTACGATACTATTAAGATTTTTATACTGTTGGCGGTAATAATTTTCATTGTTTCTATTATTCGTTCCTTTTTGCCACCAGAAAAAATTAGAAACATACTTTCCAGCGAGAAAAAATACTTTGGCAATGTTTTAGCTTCGCTTCTTGGCATAATTACGCCGTTTTGCACCTGCTCGGCAATTCCTTTGTTCTTGGGGTTTCTTGAGGCAGGCGTTCCATTGGGAACTACGTTTTCCTTTTTGGTCGCCTCTCCGATGATAAACGAAGTGGCGTTGGTTTTGCTTTTCGGAATGTTTGGATGGAAAATTGCATTGCTCTACATCGTTAGCGGACTGATTATTGCTATCCTTTCAGGAATTATTATTGGACATTTGAAAGTTGAGAATTTAGTAGAAGAATTTGTTTACAAAAATAAATTCAATGGACAACTACAACTGCCAGAAATGACTTGGAAACAGAGAATCGAGTATGCTAAAAACTACACGATTGAAATTATAAAAAAGGTCTGGATATACATTGTTATCGGAATTGGAATTGGCGCTTGGATACACGGCTATGTGCCAACTGATTTTCTGGCTCAATATGCAGGTAGTGATAAGTGGTATGCTGTACCTTTGGCAGTTCTGATTGGTATTCCCCTCTATTCAAATGCGGCGGGCGTTATTCCGCTTGTTGGAGTTCTTACTGAAAAAGGTGTGGCAATGGGAACGAGTTTAGCTTTTATGATGGCGGTTACTGGGCTTTCCTTACCTGAATTTATGATCTTGAGAAAAGTGATGAAAACAAAACTTATTATCATTTTTGCTGGAATTGTTGGAATAGGAATAATCTTTACTGGATACTTATTTAATTTAGTTTTGGGAAAATAGTGATCGATTGCAGTGGGGTGGGTATGCTTTCAAACTTAAATCAGGAATACAAACATATGCGTCATTTTTTTCAAATAAAGTTCTAACCTGCCTACCGGCAGGCAGGCGTCCTTTACTAGCCCGTGCCAAGATAAAACTACTTGGGCTAAAATCCACTCTGATGTAGGAGTGGTTTTTTGTGGTATAATAAGTATGTAAAATTATTTTCTAAAAGCATCCGCTAGATTTTATTATATGATCGAACTGCAAAAAGTTACCAAAATATATGAGCTGGGCGGAGAAAAAATTTTTGCCTTGGATGACGTCAGCCTGACGATTAATGATGGCGATTTTATCGCCATAGTCGGACCTTCTGGTTCTGGAAAATCAACTCTGGCCAACATTGTTGGTGGCTTGGACGTGCCTGACAGCGGTGAAGTGCTGGTGGATGGACAGAATATTGTTTATTTGAATGACAAGGAACTCTCTTTTTTTAGAAACAAAAAAATCGGATTTATTTTCCAAACATTTAATCTTCAGTCGACATATACAGCGCTGGAAAATGTTATGATTCCTTTAGTTTTTTCCGGCATTTCGCTTAGAATAAGAAAAAAACGGGCGAGCGATTGTCTGAAAGCCGTGGGACTGGAAAACAGGATGAATCATAAGCCGAGCGAACTTTCCGGAGGACAAAGACAAAGGGTCTGTATTGCCAGAGCCTTGGCGAACAACCCTCAAGTAATCATTGCAGATGAGCCAACGGGGAATCTCGATTCCAAAAAAGGAGAGGAAATCGTCGATCTATTAAAAAACCTAAATGAGCAGACAGGCGCAACTCTCATAATCATTACCCATGATGAATCAGTGGCAAAACAAGCCAAGAAAATTTTAGTCATAAAAGATGGAAAAATATATTAAAACAAAAAAATGAAATTTATCGATTTTATCCGCACGGCGTTAAAAAATTTTTCACGCCAGAAAGTGCGCACTTTCTTGACCGTGACAGCAATCACTGTCGGTTCTCTTTCCCTGATTTTGATGACTTCCTTATTGATTGGAATGCGACAAACTGCCATTGAATCTTTCAAAAAAATGGGCGCTTTTAATTTGGTTACTATAATAAAGGATCCAAACAGCATTGATGAAAATTCTCAACTGATAACTGCCGGCAATGATGGGCCATCAGACGAAGGAAAAAAAATTGATGACTTTACACTTTCTTCAGTAAAAAATATTGCAAATGTTGCCAGTGCCACTCCAACCCTCTCTGTTTGGGTAAAAACTATCCGTCTTGATGGTAGTGACAAAAAAACGTGGTCGAATATAATGGCCTACGAGCCAGAAGTAAAAGTTTTTGACATGCAGCTTCTTGCTGGGCGCAATTTGGTTGATAGCGATATGGATAAGATCGTTGTTGGTTCTCGATTTTTAGAAACATATGGATATAACTCCAATCCACAAGACGTGATTGGTAAAAAAGTATTGCTTAGCTATGAAACTGGCCCGGGAAGCGGACCTGATTGGGGTGACCCGCCTCCAAAACCAGTTATAAACAAAAATGGAGATTGGAAGGGAGAAGAAAAAAATAATGCAATTAATATTCCTGCTGAAATTGTCGGAATAGCTGATAATCGCCTGATGAACAGCGATCAAAATTATATTACAATCACATGGGCGAAAAAACTGATGACATCAGTCAATTGGGAATTTGATGAAAGCGCAAGAAAAGAATGTGAAAACAGAAATCAAGAAAAGATGCAGGCCTTAAAACAAATGGCTCAAGACATTGGGAATAAAAACATAATAGATAGCGGCCAGCAAGATATGGAAAAATGTGAAAACCTTGTGGCGATGACCTTGAAGAAAGACAATAATTTTTCCAAAAATGGATATGGATCTATCATTATTAAAGTCAGGGATACGGCACAAATTTCCAAAGTAGCGGAGGCGGTTCAGAGAATGGGCTATGGCGCGGTGACTGCGCAAAATATGGTCGATCAAATGAATAAGGTTATCGCCGGAATCAGCATAGCTCTTGGCGCGATCGGGGGCATTTCTTTGTTTGTGGCCGCGATTGGAATCATAAACACGATGCTCATGGCTGGATATGAACGAGTTCGAGAAATCGGCGTAATGCGGGCATGCGGAGCAACGAAATCGAATATCCGACTTTTATTTACATTGGAAGCTGCTTTTTTGGGATTCTGGGGAGGAGTATTTGGTTTGATCATAAGCATAGCCTTGACTCAAGTAGCCAAAATCACCATAAAACGATTCGGAGGAGGCTTGAATGAACTTCCTTTGGATCACGTCGGCGACTTCTCTTGGCTGTTGGTCGTGGGCGTGATTATTTTTACTACCCTGATAGGTTTGGTTTCTGGCCTCTATCCTGCTATAAGGGCATCCAGACTTAATCCTGTTGAAGCGCTGAGATCAGAGTGATTATGCTTTCAAACTTAAATCAGGAATACAAACATACTTCTCTTCCTTCACAAATAAAGTTCTAACCTGCCTACCGGCAGGCAGACGTCCTTTACTATCCCGTGCGGACATAAGAAAGAGGCTTTAGTTAGCCTCTTTTTTGGTAGGGGCAGTAGCAGGTTGGAATTAAGTATGATAATATCAGGATATGAAAAATAAATTTATATTATTCGGATTAATTGTTGCCGTAGTTGCAATTGGTGTTTTTTTTATTTTTAAAAATTTTAGTAAAAATAAAGTTGATGTAATATCTGGCGTCACAAAAAACTTAGATAATGAGGGGGTGGCTTTAAATGATAAAATTAATTTAATTTCGCCCGAAGACACATCTGAAAAAAGAATTGAACTTTTGAAACAAGTTGATGATTTTGCTAAAAAATCTATTGATGGAAAAGGTTTTTCACCGGAAATTTATGCTCTAATAAAAATAAGACTCGATCAAGCGCTGAAGGAAATTCCTCAAACCCAAGTGCCAAAAGGTAAAATAAAAATTTGGTATCTCTATAATATGGGAGTGATCGTCAAATCATCGGAAAAAACCGTGGCTTTCGATTTGGCTGGCACCTATGTTTATTCCCAGATGGCCGAGTTTGCTAAATTTATTGATGTGCTTTTCATTACTCATTTTCACAACGATCATTTTGACAAAAATGTGGTAGAGCAGGCGATAAAAAGCGGAGCGACCGTTGCTGTTCCGGATGAAAAAGTGAGAGTGGAAGATATTGGATTTATCAAGGATAGTAATGGAGAAAATATTATGGATATTCTAAGCGGGCATGGTAGTGTAAATTTTAATAATTTATTTATTGCCATCAAACCACAAGAAAAAACGGTTATTAAGGGAATTGAGGTTGTCGCTTATCCCGCCAATCATATCGGATTAGGCGAAGATCCTGCCATTGCTCCTTTTCCACTCGATTGGTATGAAATTAATTTGCCTGGGATAACCTTGCTTCATATGGGAGATGGCACGAGCTTTGATCAAAAAACGAATTTTATCAATAAAAATATTGATGTTTTTATCACTCACAATATGGATCCCAAAACAAATGATAGTCTAATGAAAATTGTGCCGAATGCTAAAACCATTTTACCATTGCATATTTTGGAATTGGGGCATGGAACAGACATTATCAGCAGTCACACAATGGATTACCAAAATTTGTTAGATAACTATACTGATGGATATTTCAAATCTTCACAAGGCAAAGAAAAAAATAAATTTATGCCTTTGATTTGGGGAGAAAGTGTGGAATTTTAAACAAAAATTAATAAAAATTCATGAAGAAACTCTTTATCATAATTATTTCAGCAGTTATTATTGCTCTAACAATTGTTTTTGTTTTTTCTTTTCAGAAATCGAAAAATCCTGTTGTCAAAATTCCCATTGATGGAAAATTTGGTTTTTTGAGAAATGCTTTTGATATGGAGATAGAAAAGACTGAAGATACAGGGGCGACTTGGCTTAGGCCGAATTTCGGCTATTTTGTTTGGGGGGTCATGCAAAAAGACGAGAGCGCGCCAATTGATTTTTCCCAAACAGATGAATTGGTAAATCAAGCGCAAAAACGCGGGCTAAACCTTTCAGTTACACTTTTTCCTTTTGCCGATTGGGATCAAGAAGCCAGTGGAGACAAATGCAAAGTTTCCGCCAAGGACGAGATGCTTCCTAAAAGCAAGGGTGGCTTTGAAACTCCAGGCTTGCCATATTATCGCTGCAACCCTAATGATTGGGCAGCCTATGAAAAATGGCTAACAGCTCTAGTGGAAAGATATGATGGAGATGGAAAAGATGATATGAGCGGGTTGCAATTTCCAATCTTATATTATGAAATAGGCAATGAACCAGATCTAACTAAAGATCCTCGGAGCGATGGAGGCATGGTCTTTTATGTGGGTACTCCGAAAAACTACACTGAGCTTCTGCAAAAATCATATACAACTATTAAGACAGCGAATAATAAAGTCCAGGTGATTATCGCAGCTCCAGCTGGTGTGCAATCAGGGTTTATGAAATATTGGGAACAGATTTTTGCTGTTTCTGATATTTCCGACTTCTTTGATGTAGCTAATATCCATTGCATCTCCGCTCCTAATCAAAACAAAAACAATCCAGATTCTGTCAGTGCTGGAGATTTAAATGTCACAGCTTATAAAAATTTACTAGCGAAGTATAAAATCACCAAACCGATTTGGGTGACGGAAGCGGAAAATATCCAAGGCAACAATGTTCAAGAAAATGTGGCGAGACTGAAATCTAGTGTGGCCAAAGCTTTGGAAAATGGAGCGGAAAAGATATTTTTTACCGGAGCATCTTTTGCCAATGATCCGATGCGCTATACTTCGGAAATCTTAATCAGCGAAAAGGGTTATTATAAAAACATCATTTCAATGTTTGAATGAAATGTGAAAATGAGCATAGAATCAAAGATAAAAGAAGTAATGACATTTGCTAACTCAAATCAGGAATACGGATATATTAATTTTTATTTATAAATAAAGTTCTAACCTGCCTACCAGCAGGCAGGCGTCCTTTACTAGCCTGTGCTCTTAAAAATCGACCTAATTGGAGGCTTGAAGGGGCCTCTTCTTGGTTCTAATTTTTATTTTATGATATGATGAATCTGTCGAATTTTAGTAAATATATACAAAATAATTATGCATTATCAAGATAAAGTTTATGGTCAGGCCGAAATTAGCGAACCAGTAATTCTGGATTTGATAAATAGTCCGGAACTGCAGAGGTTAAAAGAAATTGACCAAGCTGGCTATTATGAGCCGTATCATCCAGGGAGCAAACATACGAGATTCGAACATTCGCTCGGCGTGTATTTATTACTCAAAAAATTTGGAGCATCGATTGAAGAACAAATTGCGGGACTGATTCACGATGTGTCTCATTCCGCTTTTTCTCACGCCGTTGATTATGCCTTGTCCGAGGGATCGGAAAAAGAACAGAATCACCAGGACAACTATTTTAAAGAGTTTGTTCTTAATTCAAATATCCCTCACATTCTAAAAAGATACGGTTTTGATGTTAATTATATTTTAGATGAAGCCAATTTTCCCTTGCAGGAAACCGAGTTGCCAGACCTATGCGCTGACCGGATTGACTATTCATTACGTGGTTTTCTTGCTTATAAAGTAGCAGATTTAGATAAAGTAAAAGAGGTATTAAAAAAACTGACAGTTCAAAACAAAAAGTGGATTTTCAAAGATTTTTATTCCGCTTATAAATATGCCAGATTATTTAAAATCATCAATGAGGATTATTACTCGACCATAACTACCGCAGTAATGTTTAGAAGAGTCGGGGATTATCTGAAATATGCCATAAGCCAAAAATACATAACTGAAGATGATTTATACACGACAGATAAAGAGGTGATTGATAAAATTAACAAAAATTTAGCAGGAGATAAAAAACTGGACGTTCTTTGGAAAAGGATGAATAATAGCGCCGGATATGAAAATAATCCCGATGATTATGATGCTGAAGTTTATTGCAAGTCCAGAATTATTGATCCGCTCTGCTGGCATAATGGGGAAATAAGGAGAGTTTCAGATATTGAGCCAAGCTGGAAGAACGTAATAAAAAAAGAATCTGAGCCAAAAAGATACTTTATAAAATTTTCAGATATAAGTTAAAAGCTAAAATTAGGGCATGTGGATAACTCTGGTTGACGTGTCAGCGCAATTATTATAAAATATAATCAATGGGGGATGTGGGTGATAAATAAAATAAAAATAATGAAAAAAAATAGTGGCTGCTTTGGTTTTTGTTTGGCGTATTGCAAATCACAAAATGTTTGATTTTGTGGTTTTTTTGTTTTAAAATATATATATAAGTAATCATTAATTAAAAAATAAAATGAAAAAAATTATGAAAATCGGGCCGATACTGTTGGTCGCGTTTGTCGCAGTTGCTTTTGCGTTTCCCGCTCAAGCGCTCATAACTAATGCAGACATTGCCAACAATGCCGGCATTAGCCACAGCAAATTGAAGCTGGGAGGGAAGATTGATTCGGATGATATCAAAGACGGATCAATCAGATCAAAAGATATTAAAAATGGCACAGTCAGTTCCAATGACATTAAAAATGGTACGATTCAGAGCGAAGATATAGAAGATGGAACGATTACTGCAGATGACTTGGTGGCTAGTTTTATCGCTTCATCGCAGATTGTTGACGACTCAATCGTAAATGCTGACATAAACTCAGCAGCCGGAATTGTCTACAGCAAACTAGCTTTCTCTAATAATATAGTGGCTGGAGATATAGCAACCGGTGCGGTTACCACAACTGAAATTCTTGATGGAACGATTGCGACTGGGGATATTTCAACCGGAGGCGTAACATCAGGAAATATTTTAAATGGCACTATTGCTGGCGGAGACTTGGCGACAAATATCGCAATTACCACATCTGGCACTGCGAATTTTACCGGTGATGTTACCTTGGGATCGGATGGCTTTGATGTTATAGTGGATAGTGATGCTTGGTTTGTCGATGTAAATGGAAATTCATGGTTCTATGGAATAACTAACTCAAGCGGAGTTATTTACGCCAACGGAGGAATTGCCAACACTGAGGCTGAGGCTCTGGCAATCAATGCTAATGGAGCTCAAAAAATTATTCTTGGCGGAACATCTACCGGAGATATTGATCTGACTCGAAATGTCAATGCTTTAGCCGGGCTGGATGTAACAGGTGCTTTGACAGTATCAACCACTTCAACCCTAACCGGCAATGTTGATGCTCAGGATGGTTTGGATGTAACTGGAGGTGCTATGACATTTAATGGTACAGCTGGTTCTTGGACAGTTGCCGAGGCTGATTCAGCTTTGACACAGACTGGTACTGGCCAAGTAACTTTTACTGGCAATGTTGATGCCACTAATGGACTGGATGTAACAGTTGCTGATCTAACAGTTGGTGGAGCAAATTTTGGTGTAACTGTCGGCAATGGAAACGTTGCTACAGCAGGTACTGTTACCGCAGCTGGCGTAGTTAACGCCAACGGAGGAATTGCCAACACTGAGGCTGAGGCTCTGGCAATCAATGCTAATGGAGCTCAAAAAATTATTCTTGGCGGAACATCTACTGGAGATATTGATCTGACTCGAAATGTCAATGCTTTAGCCGGGCTGGATGTAACAGGTGCTTTGACAGTATCAACAACCGCGGATGTTACCGGACTGGCTAATCTTAATGGCGGAATCGCGGTTGATACTTCTAACTTCACAGTTGATGGAACAAATGGTGATGTTTTAACAGCCGGAGATTTGGATGTAAACGGCAATGATATTGATTCGAGCGGATCTATGGATATTACTGGTGCAACTGGCATGAACATCAATACCGGAGCTGGAGATATTACTCTTGACCCGGCAGGAAACGATGTGCTTCCTGGAGGAGACAGTGCAGATAATCTGGGTGCTGACGCTACTCGTTGGTCAGCGATTTATGCGGATACTTTGAATTATGCTACCGCACTGACTGATGGTGGAGCGACTAATGTTACCACTGTTACCTTAGGAACTAGTGCTGCCGATGCTGTTACAATAAACGCAAATACTGCAATAACTGATGATAATTGGTCAGTATCAAATGCTGGTGCGGCCGCATTTGCTTCAGCTACGGTTAACGGAGTTAATGTTGTAACTGCTGGAACTGGGACTGGCAACGTTAACAGCACGATGATTCTTGATGGAACAATAACTGCGGATGATTTAGCAGCAAACTCTGTCGATTCTTCAGAAATCGTTACAGATGCAGTTGGTTCTTCCGAAATCGCTGAGAGTGCAGTTGGTTCTTCTGAGATTGCAAATTCCTCTGTTAGTAATGTTGATTTAGCTGATGACGCTGTGACTTCATCTAAAATTTACGATGGCACAATCACGGGTTCAGATTTAGCTTCTAACATTGCTATTACTACCTCAGGTACATTTTCCTCATCCGGAACGGTAAACTTCAGCGGAGCTACATCGGTGAGAATCCCTAGTGGAACAGCTACTCCTGGAACGTGTTCAGTTGGAGAGCTGTTTGTTGATACAAATGGAAATTCAGAAACTATTACCTCCGGAAATGCAGATAATACTGCGACTGTGTATATGTATGTTTGTACATCTTCAAATGTCTGGACGCCGGTAGTCAAGGACTAGGATATTTTCTTACAGCTAGATAAGACTAGGCAATCCCGATCCGCCGGCTGGCGGAATCGGGATTGTTTTTTTCTCCGAAATAGGCTATATTTTCAATATGCAGAAGAAAAAAATACTCATTTATATTTTAATAATTCTGATTGGCTTGCTTCTTGGTGCGGGAGGGATTTGGTTTTGGAAAATGAAAAATAACAAGCCAGCGGAAATAGCCTCATCGGCTATTCTCGCCAAAGAGGCGAGAAAAAATTATTTTGAAATCAATGATGAAACAGCTGGAGTGTTTTTTAGAATCAGCAAGAACTTCGATCGGATGACGGCGCAGGAACTGCAACTCAAAAATCCGGTTTTTATGTATGGTTTTTTCTCCCGAAGCGACAAAAGCTCGTATTGCGTCATTTCGCAAACCAAAAGAGAAAAGCCAGGGGGAATGCGGGCAGTAGATTTGCGCGACGGCGTTTTAGAGCAAGTGAAAAAATCATTTCCGGATGCCGTTCTTGAAGCGGAAGGAATTATGGAGATCGGAGAGAAAAACAACAAGGGCATCAGGTTAACTATTAATTATACAGATAACAATGTTCCGGTAACCCAGCAGGAAGTAGTCGGAATTACTGATAAAATGGCCACTTTTGCCTTTTGCGTCGCGCCTAAAGCTGTGATAGACTTGTGCCAGGACGACTTCGGATTATTTTTGGACAACATAAGGATAAAATAATGCCAGAGCAAGAAGAATTAAAACCAAACAAGTTTTTAAGGATCCTGAAAATAAGCGCTCTTGTTTTTCTCGGGCTGGCTGTTGTGATTGCTGGATATTTTGCCTACCGTCTTTCCGAAAAGGATTTATTCGGCTGGCGGTTGAATTTTAGCTTAAACAAGGTAGAAACCAACGACTATCAGGGGATTGCGCCGACCATCGCTTTCAAATATCCAAAAATATTTGAAATAGATTTAGATAAGGATAAAAAATACGGCGATAGCTATGTAGCCGGTATGAAACTTAAGACCGACGACCGTACGGGTTGCGATATCCGCAGAAATGGACCGCAACTTGATCTGTCGAAACCGGAAAAAGAGCTGGCGGATACGATTGCGACTCCCATCAGGGATAAAGCGTCCAATTTCCAATTGATTGAAGGGAAAAAAACAAAAATTGGAGGAGAAACGGCTCTCAAGATTGCTTTTTCATTCCTTGATCCGATTGGCGCCCGCGTGCGTCTGGATCAAATTTTTATCCCCAAACAAGGCAATAATTTTATGATTATCTGCGGAACCGGAGAATATCAATATGATTTTTTCAGAAAAGATTTTCAGACATTCTATGACTCTATCAATTTTGACGGAAAAATTCTGAATCAAAAGGCATGGTGGCAAAAGTTGATTTTTTGGAAAAAATAATTTTTAATTTTTTTGCGCCATTTTTCGTGGCAAGAAATGGAAGCAAATAAAACAATATGACTGAAGCAGTAGTCCAAAAAAAAGGATCAGGCAAAGGAATTATGGTGGTGATAATCATCATCATTGTTGCCATTGCTGGCTATTTTGTTTTTAAGAAAATAAAACCCAGCAGTATCGCAAGTGATAGTTCTGTCGTAATTGACTCTTCAAAATACCAAGCGGTATTTTTGTCAAACGGACAGACATATTTTGGCAAGGTCTCCGATCCTAACGCGAAATATGTTTCATTGAGCGAAGTTTATTATCTGGTGCAAAGCCAGCCTCTGCAGAGCCAAAATAGTGCTAACCAGCAAAATCAAGATCAGGTCAAACCGGAATACAGCCTGATAAAGCTTGGCAAAGAACTGCATGGGCCGATCAGCATGTCGATAAATAAGGATCAGATTTTGTTTATTGAAAATCTGGCTGATGATTCAAAGGTCGTAACGGCTATAAAAAATAAGAAATAATACTTAATTTGATTTGCAAATGGGATTTAGCAAGAAAATCATTATTTTTTTGGTAATAATTTTTGCTTTAGGCATATCAGCAGGCTTTTATCTTGGAAATAAAGGTAAGCAAGGAAATGTGAAACTTATTCGGATGGCAGATAATGGAGATAAGGCGGTTTCCGGGACAGCAACGGGAAATATCGATTCGGCAAAACTGAAGCTTGACCTACTGAAGAGTTATACCGATCTCGTGCTCTTGTCGCCCGAAAAAATTACTGATGCCACAAAGTATGCGGATAACATAAAAAAGGAGTTGGAAGCGATTAACGATGCAGAAATTACTTCCCGGTTTGAAGATACGCTGGTTGGCGATGATTCTGCTAAAAGTCAAAAAGTGAATGACTTTCTGGATTTTTTGAATGACAAAATAAGAGCCGATCTGCAGTAAAATTTTTTTTGGAGAATCGGTGAAAAGTAAGCCTTCTTCATAGAAACAGCTTCTTGCCCGGGCAGGTTAACTCCCAATTGTGTGGAGATCAGATAAAGATAATTTACTTCTAGGCTGAAATAAGCTATAATTAGAGAAAGGGAACAGTTCCCGAATTTTTTGTATATATATGAATGAAAAAGAGGAAGAAAAAGCGAATAAGATCCAGTTTGATTTCAGGCAGTTTTGGCTGAAGCTTTGGAATTTGCTGGATCCCGTCCATCGGAAAATCATAAAGCTTTTGGCTATGATCTTGTTTTTGGAATTGAGCCGTCTGGCTGGGCCGTATATCTTAAAACTGATCATCGATCTAATCACCAACTTTAAAGCTGAAGAGTTAGGGCGGATAGCGGGATTGATCATTCTTATGTTTTTCTCCAATCAGTTTCTTTCTGTAATTGATTATTTCGCCGATTTGAGAATTTTCGACATCTTAGTCACGATGCAGTCGCATCTTTCCAACAGTTCCTTCGGAAAGATGGTGAACTTGGATCTGGGATATCACGAAAAAGAAAACACCGGCAACAAAATTTTTAAGATCCAGCGGGGAGTTGAAAAAATAAACGATCTTTTGGGAAATATGTTTTGGGAAGTGGCGCCGACAGCTTTTCAGATCATTCTCACGGCCGGAGTTCTTTTTGCTGTGGATTGGCGCTTCGGAGTGGCTCTTATGCTTTTTGTTCCAATTTTTGTTCTATTGACCCTGAAAGCAAACCGCGATGTTTATTCACAGAGAAAAGAAAGGCATGACAAGGAAGAAGAATCTGTCGGAATTATGGCTCAGTCTATTATCAATATCAACACCGTAAAATCTTTTGTCCAGGAAAAAAGAGAAAAGAAAAAATTTGGAACTGTGGTGGAAAAAATCAAAAATCTGATTCTGTTCGAGTATGGAAAATATCTCAAGTTTAATCTGTGGAGAAATCTGGTCATTGATCTTGGCAGGATTTGCGTTTTGTTTTTCGGCATATATCTAGTATGGAAAGGCTCGATGACGATCGGAAGCCTGGTCTTTGTTTTCACCATTTCTGAAAAAGCCCTGATCTCGCTTTATAGGATTTCAAGGATTTATGACAAAATTTTGGAATCCGGAGAATCAGTGACCCGGCTTTATGATCTGTCGCTGGTCGAGCCGGAAATAAAAAACCCCGAAAAAGGAATAAAACCGAAACAGCTCAATGGGCAGATTGAATTTAAAAATGTCAGCTTTGTCTACAATGAAAGCCGGACAAAAGCTTTGGATAAGGTAAATTTTGGCATTCAATCGGGCTGTGTTACCGCACTGGTCGGACCTTCTGGCGGCGGTAAGACGACCGTAGCTCGTTTGGTTTACAGGCACTATGATCCTCAGGGAGGTGAGGTTTTTTTAGACGGGAAGGATATAAAAGAATATGATCTTTATGCCTTCAGGAAATTTATTGCTATCGTTCCCCAGGAAGTAGAAATATTCAATACCAGCATCAAGGAAAATATTTCTTATGCTAAGCCTAATGCCGGCCTAAATGAAATTAAGGCGGCGGCCCGCATTGCCAACGCTGATGAGTTTATCAGTGAGCTAAGCGATGGCTATGATACCATGGTCGGAGAGCGGGGAGTCAAGCTTTCTGGCGGACAGAGACAGAGAGTGGGAATTGCGAGAGCCATTCTGGCCAACCCAAAGATTTTGATTTTTGACGAAGCTACTTCGAGCCTCGATTCTTATTCGGAACGGCTAATCCAGGAGGCGATGGATAGGGTGAGTAAAGGCCGGACAGTCATAATTATCGCTCATCGCCTGAGTACGATCAAAAAAGCGGATAAAATAATCGTCCTTGAAAAAGGAAAAGTAGTTGAGGAAGGAAGCCACTTCGAACTGGCAAAAACTGACAGAGGGCTTTATCAAAAATTGATCAGATTGCAGGAGATGGGAGACGTCGAGTAAAAAATCAAAAATCAAAACTCAAAATTAAAAATTAAGGTGTTTCGCTACGCGAAACGACTTTATATGTTAAATTCAAGAGAATATGCAATGTAAACGCGAACAAAATTTAAAAGATTGCAATTGCACTTACGAAAGCTGCATGAGGAAGGGGATTTGCTGTGAATGCATGAAGCATCATCGTGAAAAGAACCAGCTTCCGGCTTGTTATTTTTCAGCTGACGCGGAGAAGACATATGACCGGTCAGTTGAGAATTTTTTGGAATCGAGGAAATAAGTATCAATTTACTTTTTCTTTCCGAAAGAAGTTGTTGCCTTACTTTTCTTTGAGAAAGAAAAGTAACAAAAGAAAAAGCCATCCAGCTCATAGAAAAATAAATCTTCGGTTTTCTCGCTAAATTTACTAACTCGCCTACGGCTCAAACAGGAGTAAATTTTTAACGCTCGAAAACCTCGATTTATGCTTTTCTATTTCACAGGGATGGTTTTTTAATTTTATGAAAGTTTTTTGATGGCGTCTTTGACCGAAATAACTTCCGATTTTTCTTCACTGCGTTTTTTGATTTCTATGCCTCCAGCAGAAAGTGATTTTTGGCTAACTACTAATCGATAAGGCAAACCGATCAAATCACTGTCAGCAAATTTTTCTCCGGCGGAGATATCGCGGTCGTCATAGAGAACTTCAATATTATTCTTGACCAGATCATTGTAAATTTTTTCAGCCTCTTCATCCTGCTTGAGGCTGATGAGGTGAGCTTTAAAAGGCGCCACTGATTCCGGCCAAAGGATGCCTTTTTCGTCATGATGCACTTCGACAACTGTGCCCATGAGCCTTTGTAAGCCTATCCCGTAGCAGCCGGTTATCAGAAGCTTGTCTTTTCCCTCTTTGTCTTTTACGGTTAAATTAAAGGGCTTGGTGTACTTATCTTTGTTTTTGAATATATTTCCGACTTCAACTGCTTTTTCGGTTTTTTCGAGCTTGCTTTTGCATTCAGGGCATTTATTTTCCACATCTTCCAATATTTCTTTGTTCACTGCTATTTTGCACTTTTCACAAATGTAGATTGTATCTTCGCCAGCCAGCGTTACAGTCTGGTATTCATGCGAATATTTGGAAAAAGATGCGCCTGACGCGAAAGTTTTATAAGTTCTGTCGCCGATGCCAGCCCGATTAAAAATCTTTTCATAAGCTTTTCCTGCTTTTTCATAATAGTCATCCAGATCTTTTTCATCCAGGTGGAATGAATACAGATCTTTCATTACAAATTCCCGTCCGCGGAGCAGTCCCGATTTAGCCCTTTTTTCTTTTCGGAATTTATTCTGGATGTGATAGGCAGAAAAAGGAATATCTTTGTAGGAGCTGATATATTTTTTAGCAAGAGGAACAATCACTTCTTCATGGGTCGGAGCAAGGAGATATTCTTTTTTCTCTCCGTCCTTAGTTTTATAAACATCATCATCTAGCAATTTCCACCGGCCGGTTATTTCCCAGTTTTCTTTCGGATTAAGCGTAGGCATGATAAGCTCCTGTCCGCCGATCGCATTCATTTCTTCGCGGATGATATTCTCTACTTTTTTGTAAGTTCTCAATCCTAAAGGCAAAAGCGTATAAACTCCAGCCATGAGCTTGTCGATAAATCCAGCCCGGATTAATAATTGTGCATTAATGCTTTCCTCATCCTTTGGTGCGTTTTTTTGAGTTTTAGTAAATAGTTGTGATTGTTTCATAGCTTAATCATACGAATAAATCAGCATATTGTCAAAATTTGTTTTTGGGTGGTCTTTTGTCAAATACCAATTTTTGGCTTATGATAAAGTCATTAAAACTTATTCATCTAAATCATATGCAATTGCCTGACTATAGAGGGGGAAGTATTGTGAATCTAATGAGTTCCATAAAAAAAGCTCTAGGCGGAAAATCTGACTATGATCCGCTTAGAAATTTTGATATTTCAAGATTAAAAAACAAAAATATTGTTCTTCTAATAATCGATGGCTTGGGCTATGAGTTTTTAAAGAAATATGGGAAGGGTACGATTTTTGAAAAAAATCTTGAAAGAAGTATGACTTCAGTTTTTCCTTCAACAACCGCTTCAGCAACAGTTACCTTGACAGTTGGCGATGCGCCTCAACAACATGCGCTCACCGGGTGGTTTATGTATCTCAAAGAAATTGGGATGGTGGCCACTATTTTGCCGTTTCTTTCAAGAAGCGGAAATTTTTCTTTGGGAAAAAACAATATAAAATTTAAAGATATTTTCAAGCAAGAAAGTTTTTTTAAGAGGCTTAAGGCCAAGTCCTTTATTCTAAGGCATAAAGATTATGCCTTTTCCGACTTCAATAAGGCAACCTCAAGAGGAGCCAAAATAGTTCCCTTTAAATCTATAGATGAACTTTTAAAGGAAATTAATAAAATAGTAACTTCTGAAAAAGGAAAAAAGTTTGTCAATGCCTATTGGGGCGAACTGGATAGCTTGAGCCATAGGTTCGGAACGGATGCCAAAAAAACAATCAATCATCTCAAGTCGTTGGACAAGAAAATAAAAAGTTTTTTGCATTCAGCCAAAAATTCTAATACGGTAGTAATTATAACTTCTGATCATGGTCAAATTGATACTAAGGATAAAGAAAAGATAATAAAGTTAGAAAAACATCCAAAATTATATGAATGTTTGACTTTGCCCCTTTGCGGAGAACCGAGAGCTGCTTATTGCTATGTAAAGCCATCCAAAGCTAAACAATTCGAAAAGTATGTAAAAAGTGAATTGGGCCATGCTTGCCTGCTATACAAAAGCGCCGATTTGCTTAAAAAAAATTATTTTGGCCTTTTCAGCCCCAATGAAAAATTAAAAGATAGGATTGGCGATTATGTTATTATAATGAAGGATGACTACATTATTAGGGATAAACTTCTTGGCGAGAAAGTTGATTATTACATTGGAAATCATGGAGGAATGAGCAAGGAAGAAATGCTTGTTCCGTTAGTGGTTATTAATTGTTAAAAATATGGTTATTATTAGAACGAAACGATTCGCCCTGAGGACGCTTAAGATGAGTGATGCGGATTCAATTGCAAGACATGCCAATGACTGGCAAATTGCTAAGAATTTGACTGACTCGTTTCCGTATCCTTACCACTTGAAAGATGCTACGAAGTATATTAGCTTGTGTCAGAAAAAATATAGATCGAAAAAAACGGAACATATTTCCTATGGGATTGAAATAGATGGGCAAATAGTTGGAATAATCGGGTGTCATAATATTGCAAAAGGACATAAAGCCTCGATTGGGTATTGGATAGGAAAACAATTTTGGGGCAAAGGATTAATGACAGAAATCGCCAAAGCTTTCATGAATTATATTATTAAAAAATATGATTTAGTAAGAGTTGAGGCATATGCTTATTCATGGAACAAAGCTTCTATGAGAGTAATGGAAAAGTGCGGAATGAAATTCGAAGGAATTAAAAGAAAAAACACTAGGTCGCGTGGTAAAATAATTGATGACTATCACTGGGCGAAAGTGAAATAATAACTTCAAAAAATTTAAAAATAAAAATAGGGAGCAGTTCTTTGAATCTGCTCCCTTGCTTATTTTCCCGGTGCCTACTTGGACTCAGATCTTGGCGCCGAAGGTCCTGTAGGGAATTGGCTTTTGAATTGCTCAACTTGCCTTCCCGTGTTCATGCTATCCTTGTGGGATTGCGGTATGTATGTATGGTTTGGGTCGGTGCATCGTCCAACTTTTCCTTCATAAGCGCTTCTTGCTTGCTGGGCTCTGGCTGCTCTTGCCACTTGGCTGGAGGCTCCATATGAAAATGAAGCCAAAAAAACACAGAAAAAAACTATTGCCGACAGAGTACAAAAAACCTTTCGATACATGGATTACCTCCTGATAATTTTTGTTGATAAAAGATAAAGGCTGAAGTTTTTTGAATTTTTTCAGTCCGCCAAGGTACTTAGCTTAAATTAAACGAACCTATATTTTTTGTCAAATAAAAAACCCGGCAAAATCTTTTGCCGGGCTGGGTCGTGGAATAATCATAACAGAAAGCAACAGATATCTTTGTGCACTTTGACATAATACTTATCCGAGAAGGTGTCGTGGATGACGGTCGAGTCCCTAAAGAACCGGTTGATTGTGCTGATTTCTCCTTGGAAGAGATCTTCGATATGCTCAATACTTTTAGGAACCGGATGCTGGAGTTCGACCAGATAGCCTATTACCTTTTTTTCTTTTCCTCCTTTTTTTAGGAAATCTTTGATGACTCCTACCACTCCAAAGGGCAGGAGATAATCCTCCTTGACTTTGTATTCGACACAGTTTTTGTTTGTTCTGTTGTTGGTACTGATTTTCACCAGGACTTTCTGTCCGGGTCTTATGGATCCTCCCTGTTTTCTTTTTCTTGCTCTCTCTTTCTTTTTCATCGCGTTCCTCCTTGTATGCGCTATTGATTATTAAAATCAATGAACAGGTGGAGTGCTGATAGCAAGCCAGGTCAGATTAGCATATATTGGGAAAATGTCTAGAATTTGAAACCCGGCAAGAATTCTTGCCGGGCTTTTAGCTATCTAGCCATTCCATTCTTCCTTAAGAAGTCCAAGGATGAACTCATCCGCATAGCGTCCGTTTTTGAAAATTGCCTGGCGCCTTTCTCCTTCAACTTCAAAGCCCAGCTTTTCGTGCAATCCCTGGCTGGCCTCGTTGAAGTCAAGCACAGAGGAACTGATGCGGTTCAGATTCAGCTGTTCAAAGCCATAGCGGATAAGCAAGTTTCCAGCTGCTAATCCCAGCCCTTTTCTCCAATAATCCTTGTCTCCGATGAAGATTCCAAAAACACCATAGCGGTCTTTCCAGGAAATTCCATGAAGTCCGCAGACTCCGATGGGAACAGCCTTGTCATCAGGCATCTTCTTTTCGATGACAAAAACCGTGTCATTTTCAGAGAGGCTGATTTTTTCAATCCACTTTTCTTCAGCGATTTCAGTGAGAGGAAGGAAGATGAGAAGGTTTTGGATGATCTCCGGATCATTGAGCCACTTCACAAACAGCGGTGCATCTTTCCTAGCTACCGGCCTCAAAAGAACTTTTTCATTTTCTAACTTTGGCATAAGTCACCTCGTTCCTAGATTAATGGTTAACGGATATTAAATTGTGAAGGTGCGGTTCCGGATCAGGAATAAAAAACTCGGCTTCTGATCTGGCCGAGGCGGTCAACTTGTCTGAAAAAATTTATGCGCTTAGGAAATATGTTTCGATGCATAAACCACCTGGGCCAAATCGGCGACTGAAAAATACGGGGAAATACCAAGATCGGTTGCGGTATTCCCGCAGTTTTTCATGGTATTTTGGTGGTTTTGATGACGATTATTACGCATCGTTTTAGCTATATTTATCTGCCCCGAAGTTACCATGGAAAGTGGAATTTGTCAATTTCTTGACAGATTTTCAGTGCCTGCTATACTTTACTAAGATAAAGTAATATGAACCTATGAAGAAGTGGGATAATCCAAAAACTGAAAAGCTGATTGAAGCGATTTTGGCGCTGAAAAGCCAAAAAGAGGCCAAGATGTTTTTGCGCGACCTTTTGACGGAAAAGGAGCTTGTTGAATTTGGAAACCGCTGGAAAGCAGTGCAGATGCTTGATGAAAAAATTCCCTATGTTCGGATAGAAAAAGAAACCGGGCTTAGCTCAACGACTGTTGCCCGCATTTCCAAATGGCTTCAAGGCGGCGAAGGTGGATACAAATTAATGCTTAAAAGATTAGCTAACCATCATCGAGCCTCTTCTTACTCTGGGAAAAGGTTGATTTAGTCTTTCTTATTTTTTTGATAAACCTCTTCCCGGGATAGGAAGAGGTTTTTTTGTTCTTTCAACAAGGAGAGAAAAATGAAAATCATAGATTTTCAGGATGCAAAGAATGAAAGCTCGCTTCTCAAAAGTTGCGCTGAGCTTTATTGCCAGATCTGGAGAGAACCCCCTTGGAATGAAAATTTTTGGACTGTTTCTGGGGTTTTGTCTGATATTGAGCAACAGCTTTCCAAAGCTTGCTCCGAAGGTTTTCTGGCCGTTAATGGCAGCAATGAAGCGATCGGATTCACCTGGGGATATCCGGTTTCCAAAAATAACATGCGGAAGATTTCCAAAAGCAGTGATCTCGACTTTGTTTTCGAAAAAAGAAAAAAAGTATTCTACGTCGATGAGCTGGGTGTTGGCTCAAATTTTCGAATCAGAGGTGTAGGCAAGTCTATTTCCGAGACGCTTATTACAGCAGCGAAAAGACATGGCGTCAAATGTTTTATCTTGCGAACTGATGAAAAAGCTTTGGCTGCCAGAGTCCTTTATCAAAAGCTGGGATTTCGCGAATTAGATGCAAGGGACGGAGAATTCACGAAAAGAACCTACTGGTTGTTAGAGATTTGATCTCAATCATTCTTCCTCTTTCTATTCCCGAAGGAGATGAATGGCTAGCTAGCCATTCATCTCCAAACTTGTTAAGATTAAGCGGTATGAATACACCAATTGAAAAATTACTTATAAATTTGCTCAAAATTAAGTCAGTTTCTGGCGAAGAGAAAGAAATTGGCGATTTTTTGGTTTCCGAGCT
>Ga0247841_10003155_pt1 | contig 31149 bp, 16 predicted proteins | sample LaCruzMarch2015__2_FD_192410 | JGI IMG/M metagenome (GOLD analysis project Ga0247841, IMG submission 192410) | Freshwater microbial communities from meromictic Lake La Cruz, Castile-La Mancha, Spain - LaCruzMarch2015_18m | ecosystem: Environmental > Aquatic > Freshwater > Lake | place: Spain... | reverse complement strand
TAACAACCCTTTGTTTATTACATTTAGGACAACTTTTATTTCACATAATTAAAAAAATAAAGATATACTAGTACTATACTAATATATCCCTTGATTTCATCCCCCCGTTTTTGTCCATTAAGCCAAATATATATATTAATCTTTATTTACTGGTTTGCATAATGTGAAGAAATGTGTTTCTCTTATTGGTAAATCTTCTAGAAAAGAGAATAATCTATCTGACACTCCAAATCATGCTGCTGGTGGCATACCATGTTCCAAAGCCTCTACATATTCTCGATCTGCCATTTGCGCTTCAGGATCTCAAGCATCTCTCATGTCCTGTTGCTGCTGAAATCTATTTCTTTGATCAATTGGATCGTTTAGTTCTGAAAAACCATTTCAAATTTCAGATCATGCTATTATTATTTGGAATCTATTTGTTAAGTTCGGATTATCTTGTTTTGCTTTTGCAAGAGGACTTACAAATGTGGGAACATTTACAAGAAATGCCGGTCAACTAATATTTTTTCTACAATATTTTCGTAGACTATCTACCAATCTTGCCCTATTTCATACCTTCCCATCTGCACGAAGTTCTTTCAGTTTTTCAACCATTTCTTCTTCAGAAGAATCAAAAATATCTATATCTGTCATCTTTTTTATTATTGCTGAATAATCTATTTCTTTTCGTTCATCATCAAAATTTACTTCATGTCATTTGATGGTAAATTGCCTTTTCCCATATACTGTATCAACCACTTTTAGATACATATTTTTTATTAATTCCATCATCTGTTTATAATCTGCAAATGCCCAATAGTTTTCCATCTGAGTATAATCCTGAGCATGTTCTGGACTCATTCCTTCATTTCTAAAAATCCTTCATATCTCAAATGTTTTTTCAAATCAAGCCACTAACAATCTTTTTTGTCGTAATTCTCAGCAAGAAATTCTTAAATTTATATCAATATCTAATGCATTATGATGTGTCACAAATGGATTTGCATCGGCACCTCATGTTGTGTTTTCCAAAATCGGTGTATCTACCTCCAAAAATCATAACTCCAAGAGATAGTTTCTAATTGTATTCCAAAATTTTGACCTTCTAACCAACATTTCTTTGATAGGATCATTGTGAATTATATTTAAATATCTTTTTCTAATTTTCATGTCTGCATTTTCAATTCCATGAAATTTTTCACCTAAAGAAAGAAGTGATTTTGACAATAATTGTATTTTATCTACAAACAATGTTTTTTCTCCTGTCATTGTTTTGAATGGCTCTCATTTTACTCAAATCCGATCTCAAACATCTATATATTTCTGAATTATTTTATATGCATTTTGCTCATTTATATTATCTACGAAATTATCTTCTCCTTCTCATAAAATTATTTTTGTATTTTTTTTATCAAACATGATTTGTATTTCTCAATCTTGACCTTTTATTTTACCAAATGTAATGGATCCATGTGGTCTTAGCAAGATAAGTCTTCATGCTGTAGCGATTAGACTATTAGGACCTTCTTGAATTTCTTTTAATGATCTAATATTACTTTCTTCAAAGATTTTCAATACATCTGAAATATCGTTTTTTTTATCGAACTTCTCTGGATAAGCATTTATACCTAATAATTTCAACTCATTAAGTTTATTAATTCTGCTGTCTTGTTCGTTTAAGGACATTTTTATAATTATTTAATAAATAAAAGGAATGTATAATTGAAAGACTAAATTACTTCCAATAATTTTGTTATATTTTTCTTTTTATCAATATTATTTGCTATATATCTAAATAAATTTGGTCAATATGGTTTTCAGAACAATGCCAAATACAATATCATATATTCTTCTTTGGAAAACATTGTTTTTTTTGAAAGAAAAGCTTCTTTTATATTTCCCTTATGTAACTTTATAATAGAAACAAAATCCTTTATTTTTTTGATATGTATATTTTTTGTTAATAGAGATGATATTTTTTTAATTGGAGTATCTAATAATTTTATATATTGTTGGGGCTTTTTTGTTTCAATTATTTTTTCTATTGTTTTCAAATATTTAAAGCAGTTAATAGACAATGTAAATCCATATGAATTATTTATATATTCTATATTTTTATAAATTTTATCTTTATCTCGATTATATGAATTTCAAACAATGATTATTTTTTTGAAAATATTTTTTTTGTGTCCATCCAAAGGTAAATTTCTTTTCCAGTATTGCTCAAACAGCCTGACCAATCGTTCAAATCATACGGATACCTTTATTTCTTTTTTTATATTTGTATTTGAATAAAGATCAACAATTATTTCACTAGGTATCAATTTTAACAAGTCAGTAACGGTCAATAAATTTCATTTGGAACTCGACATTTTTCATTTTCATCAAATACCTTTTACAAATTCATAACCAACATAATAAGGAGGCAGTGTTCAAAAGATTTCTTTTGCTATTTGTGATGCCACCATAAAACTTCATCAATAATTAGAATGATCTGATCAACCTGGCTCCATATCTGTACATCAATTTATCCGATGAGTTACCCAATCTATTTTTCGCTTTAATTTAACCATATCAAAATCATTATATAAGTTTATCATATCTTTTTTATTGGTTTCTTTACAATAATACTCTATATATGATCCACATTCACTATATCACAATATCTCCGTATTACATCTTCCTGTAAATCTAGAATATACAACAATAGGATGATATCATTTAGCGAACTCATGTACACTATTTTTCTGAGTCCTATGCTGTCCTATAATATATCATATTTTTTTCCTATTTTTGATAGCAGCAATTACTATATCCCTGTATTTTCATGATAAATAATTTTCCTTCTGAGATATAAACTCGATATTTTTCATTTCACATAATTTTTCTATTTCTTTCTTAAATTTATTCTTAAAATAATCAGCATATGTTCATTCTTTTTCAAAGGGTGATGGTATATTACATAAAGGCATTCCAATGTATTTTTCCAACCACAAGGGAAATCAATTCGGTATTTTACGTAATCAATCAAAATCATCCCGATAAAAATTTAATTTTGCTTTTTTTCAATTTTTCAAACAAGTATTCAAAAGATTTCGTGCAACTATAAATTCTCTTAAATTTCCTATATGGATGAATCCAGATGGGGATATTCAGCATCCAATATTTATTACTTCTGGTAATTTTTCTCTATTCTTAAAATCTTCAAATTTTATCTGGAACTGATTACTTTTGTTAGTCTTTTTTATATCCCTTTTATATCTAATTATTTTTGTTTTGATTCTATTTAAGATAAGTAGCTCTTTTTGTGGTTTTATCAATCGTTCATATATATCTCTTTGAGGTAATGTAGGTTTGGAGAATGTTTTTCATAATATACTCAGAGATGATGATCATCTTCAATATCATCAATAAGGTTTTATACCTCTTTCCACTCATTTTTCGTGTAGATGTTTATTTACTAGATAAATGCTTTTATCTGCTATTTTTATATTATTTATATATTCCTTTTTTATCAAATTATCTATATATGTACTATGTCCGTATACTGTTATATACATAGCATTTTTTGAATATTTTTCATCTTCGAAATATAGAGCTAGATCACTTTCTATAGTATATTTTTGAATAAAAAATATAGGAGAAAATTGCTCTGTAAAATTGCCTCAATATATAAGTGGTTTTTCTATTATTGTAGGGTAAATCAATCATTCTCTTGTGTGTATTATTCATGGAGTATTCTTATTTATGTACTCTATATTTTTCAATAAAATTGATTGTATTCTAGCTAATTCATTAAAATCCGTTATCGGTCCTATAATGTTTTTTTTATCTTTATACCCTCCTATTCATATTTTTTTTATCTTTTGTTCCATTTTTTCTATACATTCATCATATATCTTTTCATGAACTAAAATACTATTTGGTGCAGCACAATCTTGTCCTTGATTATATAATTGCAACTCTAATATTGCTTTTACGGCCATTTCAATATCTGCCGTCTCACTAACCACTACGGGATTATGTCATGCTCAATTTGATATAAACAATGTCTTTTCTGACATATTTTTTTTTAATATATTTGCATTTTCTGGTGTACCTGTAAATATAACAACATCAGTCACCGGTACAATAACTCAATCTTTATTTATATATTTCTTAGATATTTCCTCAATAAACTCTGATCTTCAATCTTGGGATATTATTATATTTGGAAAATATTTTTTTATATCCAAAATTTTCATCATTTGACTAAAAAAACTCGACATTGCTGATGGTTCTCTCAACAACATTACCTTGGTCATAAAACTTGGAACAATTACAAAACATGCAAATGCATATAATGGCTGATTTTTTGGTAAAAATGCAACTATTTGATCTACTTTTTTGTAAAAATATTCTTTATTCTCATTTATATTTTCAAAAAGATCCAAACACCTCTCAAATTCATCACAGAATACATGATATGTTTCATAATCTAATAACAAATCCCATAATTTTTCTTTGCTTTGCATAAAATGATCCTTGTAACTGGATAGATTCTTTTTTATATACATAAAATCTATTGTTTCATCAAACTGCTTAAAATCTTTTGTTAATGCTATATAATCTCTTATTTTATTATTTAGATAATGCGGTATATATATAATTTTCGATGTTTTTTCGTTTTTTCCATATAATGGAAAGTTAAAAGTAGTATTGTTTTCTTTAGATTTTATAGAAAATTCAAGTCAGGAACAATATGAGACTCTTTTTAATAGAGCAATTGTTCATTTTTCTTGTGCACTAAATATGCAAGAGTTATCGTTTAGTGATATTTGCTGCAATCAAACTATTGTATTTTTCATAGAATCTGCCATACGACTATTGATAAATATATGAAATATATTATAGCTTCGTTAATACGTATATAAAAAAAGAAAAAAACTGACAAAACTAAGAAAAAAACTAAAAAACAAAAAAAAACACCTATTTCTAGGTATTTATACTATTTTTTAATAAAAATTTTACGTATTTTTAGGGTAGCCGGGACTCGAACCCGGGACCACTAGCTTAAAAGGCTATTGCTCTACCGCCTGAGCTACTACCCCGTATTATATTATTGTATTATACAAACTAAACTGAGAACTATTGGCCTAAAACAATATTGCGTTACCCTTTGGTTTATTATAAATATTTTTATTTATAGTATTTTAATTTATCAATCATAGAAAAAAACTGATAAATTAAAGAAAAAAATTGTACTTATACAATACTACTAAAAAACGATACTGCACAGTTTCATATATCTTCCATATTATATCATCATTCCTGGATAAATAATGTTTTTTTACCAATTTTTTTTATCATATTTCATATTTTTTTATATCCATCAAATGTAATATTAAATCATCAAATGGGATCTTTTTCATATGTATCAAATCAGAGTGGTACTATCAAAAAATCAATAGATTCTTTTTCAAGAAAATCTATAGCTATTTTGAGGCCGGCTAAATATTCCTCATCTGTTGTTCCCTCTTCTAACACCACATTAAGATTTTTTCATAATCATTTTCATACTCAATTTTCATGAGCATATCAGCTATAATATGGAAAATTATAAGCAGGATTTGTGTGAATAGATACAGTAACAATTTTATCTTCTTCATAAAATATAGTTTGAGCACCATTTCAATGATGATAATCAATATCTAAAATTCAAACTTTCATTCATTTGTTTTTGAGAAAATTTGCGAATATACTAGCATTTGATAAATAACAATATCAGTGTGCTTTGGATTTCATAGCATGGTGTCATGGTGGTCTCGTAAGTGCAAATCAAATTTCTCACGTTTCTATGACTTTCAATCATGCTGTGTGTATTGTTTGATAACCTTCTCTTGCTATTTTCCGAATATTTTTTGTGAATGCCGTATATGTATCTGCGACATAATATCATCTTTTTGCAGTTTCTGATTCTGGCTCACAATCATTATATCGATATCAGAAATCATTTCAGAAAAATTCATCTCATTCCATAATTTTTTTCTCGAGTGACATTAAATAATGTATATATCCAGCAGAATGTATATCAAAAATAATTTTATCATCAAAATCAATCAGATCTTCATATATTTTTAATGATTTATAATTATTTAAGAGTGAATTTTTTATATTTTCAATCCTTTTTGGTTGTTCGTAAGATGGTGTTTCCCCTCAATTAAGAATCTCTTTGCTTTGTCTATGTCCAATATGATTTTTTGTATATGTTATAAACATGTATGTTGGTAAATAAAATAAATATATCTATTTAAAAACCTCTCATAACAGAGAGGTTTTCTATTCTTAGAAAATTAATCCCCTCTACTGTGGCTTTTTGTTCTTTGATTTCTTTTTTATTATTCTATTATGCATAGTTATTATAAGTTAATAAAACTATCAAAGTTCTTTTGCTATTATATTTTTTAATGTATTAATATCTGTTTTGAATAAGTTTATTAAAAACAAATAGCTAATCAATACAATTATTATCGAAATAAGATATATTTTTGAGTTTAGATATATACTAGATAATAGAAAAGCAGATATTGCTCATAAATTTTGCATTATCCAAGCAAATTGCACAATCTGATGTATATTCTTTTCATTACTAACATCTCAAATCAAGGATATATTTATTATATTATTTATTACAAAACTTATTCATATAACCAATATTCCAGATATTAATCACACACTATTTTTTCAAATAATGTAAAATATAAGTAATCATGCAAGCATTGTAAGATAAGTTAGTCTTATTATAAATCTTCTTCATTTTATATCCACCAGTTTTCAAAACACATATGACAATAACAACAAAAGAATATAGAATACTGATGACAATATTCATATATATTTATCTCACAATACATTTTTAATATCATATGGCAAAATACTAATTATCAGCCCGAATAAGAAAAAGTTTATAAACCATATCAATGAAACTTTTCGTAATGTCTTGCTTTTAAACAATGATTGTATTTTAAATCCATATTTCTTTTCTTCTATCGCATATTTATCTTTATTTAGGAATAAAATGAATATTATACCCAACAAAGGCAATATAGATTGTACGTAAAAAGATTTTACATATCAAAATTTACTTATTAATAGCGATATAGTTATTAATCATATTACCGTTCATAAAGAATAGAAAAAATTAAATATTCATGATTTCTTTCATATATTTTCTGGATTTGAATCTTTTATAAGTATTTTGTTTCATAAAGTCCATATCAATGATGCGGCAAATCATAAAAATCCAGATGCTATATATATAATATATATATTCTTAATAGCTAAGGAAATTATAAATCCGCTATAAAGTATTGCGCCTATAACAATTGCTTTTTTTACTCACACTTTAGATGCAAATATTCAAGATATGAAGCATCATATTGTAAAAAATATATAAATTATTATCAATATCAAAAATCATAATGCAGCATATCAGCTATCAGACAAAAATGATGTTAAATATTGTTGTACACCATTATATCACATAAAAACAAGCATAAAGAATAAGGATATTTTAATTGTATCATTCATTTTCTATACAATATAATATTAAAACATATTACTTGTTTTTTTACTTTACTTCGTCATTTTTGTAATGTTTATTCAATATTTATCTATATATTTAAAATATTAATCTTTTATTTTTGCTATATTCAAGACTTTCTCTATCTTACTGTCGTCATAATAATATTCTGGAAGAAACATAGTTACAAAACTTCTTAAATCTTTGAAATTTAATCAATTTACATCTTCATCTTTATTTATATTTCGATCGTCTTGATTAGCCTCTCATCATATTGTAACATGATTTATATGTACTCATATATCGTCTTCTTTTTCTATTATTCATTCATTCCCACTGATTCAATGTATTTTCATTCACACCTTTTTCCCTGGACTAATTGACCTATCAAACCTTGCTTCTGCAGTTATTGTATGAATCTTTCCGTTTTGCTTCATCTTCTTGATACCATAGCTATGTAAAACAAATAAAAGTGGCTGTATCATTCATTTTCATTGATATATTGGGTTAGTAATCCATTCCGTGGATTCTCAATTTTCAGCTAGCATTCAAGCTGAAATTATATTTCAATCTTTATCTTCAAGTGATAGAATTAAATTTTTTTTAACATCTAGCTCTTTCTTAACTGTTTCAACATCCCATCAAAATGTATCTTTCCATAAACTTGCTAATATCTCTGGATTTGGTTTGGTAGTATATACATATCATTGTTCTTTAATTTGTTCGATCCTTTTGATGTTTTCATAGAAAACACGTTCATCATTATTTAAATTTTCAACTAAATCATTCCTTGTTTCTTCTGTCTTTTGGATAGTTTTTGGTCATACATTCAAAGTATTAAGTATTCTTGTTTGTATTATTTTTTTTTGTTCTTTGTCTATATTTCTCACCTCCTTATTGTATCAGATAATTACATTTCTATATCACTCATTTACTGTTCATCTTGGAAATGGAAAATTGGATTCTATTTCTCATGGAGCAAACTGACTATTATCAATCTTAACATTAGCATCAATTATTACGTTAAATACTAATCTTGTTTTTTTTGTTTCTTTGAATTTTTTAAGCGCATTTTGCCGTTCATTAAAAAGAGAGTTATTGTCATCAATTTTATTATGATAGTATACCCTATCGAACGAATGATCTAAATTTAAACCATTTTTAATTTCTCAAAGATAACTTGTTCACATGATGTGTGTTTGTAAATAAATAAAATAATTTATTGTAATCGTACCATCTCTTATCAATCCACCATCTATCATTTTTATACCAATTTAATGAGATTTTCAACAATATTGGAAGGTATCAGTCACAATAATAGGATTAAAATATAAAGAGTATTTTTGTGCACGCCTCCTTATTACCATTCCAAAAAAAGAAAAAAACGGACAAAACGAAGAAAAAAAATATATAAGCGAAATATAGCAGGTGAAGTACATATATTTATTACTATAAAATATATTTTCTTATACTCCTTTTCCTTATCTAGAAATTTCTCCCATTTTTAGACAAATACAAAAAAAACCTAAGTAGCTATCTTAGGTTTCCTGCATTACTCTCGTTATTATATTTTGGATATTTTCTCTAGGATCTGTCTCACAGTATCTTCCGTATATGTTGGCATAGCTAGATTCTCAAGTATATTTACCAGCTGTTTGCTTATATGTATCTTTTTGAAGATGATATCATGATATAATTGATCATAAATATAGGTAAAAAACTCATACAGTTTTCCTGGATCTTTTTCCTGTTTAAGTTTTTCTGTAATAATATGTTTGAGGAGTGTATCTATTTCTCCTTTAGTACTTTTTTTGATCTGAGTGATCACTTCCTGCTTATCTAGACTGCTCGGCGTCTCCATAGGTATGGATTTTAGGGGATAAATTTACCTGACTGAGCCGAGTATAGTTGTCGAAAAAAAGAAAAAAACTGAAGAAATAAAGAAAAGAGATTATCACATAGAGATATTATCGTCGATTACCTCTATTTATATTAGATATCATTAATTCAATTGCTCATATATATTCATCTTTTCATTTTTCCTTAGCAAGAAACAATGTTTTTTCTAAATCATTCATATCTATTATTCAATCATCAAAAAATCATTTAACAAGAGTTCTTCAATGTTTAGTAAGTAGCATAAGAGCTCTCATATCTATAAATTTAGTAAAATCATTATTGATTTTTTTATATAATCGTTTGGCAATTTCTTTTTGTCAATTTTCGCAAGCTTTTATAAAACAAAATTCTCAATAATAATTTCTAACATTTATATTATCAATTTTATCATATAGAATTTCAGCAATTTCTTTTTGTCAATTTTCACAAGCTTCTATAAAGCAAATTTCTCAGTAATATTTCTTAGAATTTATAAATCATATTTTTCACGGTTCATTAAAACTAAGTCCTCAATAATAAACCTTTTCATCAATATTATAAACTTTATGGTATAGGTTAGCATTGATTTCTGAAATATAATGATATGGATTAACATTATCAATCTTATCGTACAGAAATTCTACGATATCTTTATGTCAATATTTACAAGCTATCATAAAAGCATTCATTCATCATATTCGGTGGTGCTAATATTATCAATTTTGTCATACAAGAATTCTACGATATCTTTACGTCAACATTTACAAGCTATCATAAAAGCATTCATTCATTTATCATTGATAGCATTAATATCAACACCCCTATTGTAGAGTTTTTCAACGGCTCATTTATTTCAATACATACAAGCATACATAAAATTACTCATTCAATATTTATCAGCAGCATTAATATCGATAATTTTATCAGCTAATCGTTCTGCAATATCTTTATGTCAATTCCAAGAAGCTATCATAAAAGCATTTTCTCAATTATGTTTTTCTTTGTGATCGATATCAATGGTTTTATAATGCTTTAATAATCGTTCAGAAATTTCTTTTGATGAAAATTTTATCTTTTTTTTATTATCAATTAATAGATAATTATGTAATTTTTCAAGTAATAGTCAAGTAATATCTCCTGATCATTCAAGAAACCCCTGTATTTTTTTTCATCTTTCTATACCATCAATATTATCATATTCTGTATCAAAATATTCCAATTTATCAGCCAATCAATTTAATCAAAAATCATTAATTATATTTTCGCTATTATAATTTTTAAAATTTTCTGTTAATAATTCGGCCATATCTTTATGTCAAAATTCACACGCAATCATAAAAACATTATATCAAAGAGAATCCCTTTTGTTGATATTTATATTTTTAAATTTTTCTATTAATAATTTTACGACATCTTTATGTCAAAATTGACATGCTGTCATAAACCCATCTCTCGAAAATTCATCCATTCATTCGCCTCTTTGTATCAATAAGTCACATCAATTTTTTATCAGTAACTCTACTGTATTTGTATATCACTCTTGAATTGACTTAAACCATAATGTTTTTAATTTTTCTTTATTGTATTTCATCAAACATTCTTTTTTAATCTTTCATTCTTCATTACAATCATTTTCAAATCATTTCAGCAAAAAATAATCTTTGAAACTTTGGTGTATAAATTCATATTCTTTATTGTTGTCGTTCTTTCTAAATAATAAATTTAAACAATCATTATCTGGTATGATTCATAGATATTTTTTCTTTAGAATAGAAAAATTTATCTCATCCATACGTTTTCATTCCAAAACTTCTTGATATGCTAATTCTCATAAAAATTCTTTTCTTTTATTTAGTATCCCCTGTATTTCTTCCTCATTTTCTTGGTCTACTAATATTTTTCTTCATGGTTTATTTTTTTTACTTTCTCGATATCTTAATCTTAAATCTACTATTTTTTCGTATAAATCTCATATTGATGCAATGTTCTTTATATCGTTTCATTTTTCTATTAGATAGCATATCATACTCAATATAAGTGGATTTTTTTCTATTCCATGGAATCGTTCATTGTTTTTGTATCTATTAAATTCTTCTGTTTTTTTACTACTATCATTTTTATTTCAAAAATATTCTTTTACATATGTATCTACATTTATATCATCCATTTCTTTGATTTGAACTATATCTATTTTTTTTAGTGTATCTCACCGATTATCATCTGATTTATCCTTGGATATATAACCCCTTCTGCTCGTTATAATAACATCTGAAGGTAATTCGGATTTATTAGCTAAATACGTTAATAATTCTTTTCTTTGTTCGTCGTTAAAATTACTCTCATCTAAGGAGTCTAAAATAACAATGGAATTTTTTCCACATTTTGGTCTTTTATAATTATTTTGTATTGACTGGATTTTATCTTTTATACTTTTGACTGATCCTTCTCATGAAAGATTTATAAATATCGGAAATATTTTTGACTTATCTATACCAAAATCTAAATTATTTATGACACCATCCATCATAAAATCCATATTTTTTATTTTTTCATTGATTCGGCTAAGTAAAAATGACTTCCCAGTTCCAGAATTTGCTTCTATATATAATATTTTTTCATCTGCTCATTTAGGATAATGTGAAATATTATGAATTTCCTTCATAAATATATTTATATCTGAATATATTATTTTTTTTATCATAATGCCTTTTTCTATTTTTTTTATCATATTATCTTCTTTTATTTCTTTTATCATATTATTGATTTTTGAATTTGTTATTTTGCCTTCTAAATTAAATTCTGGATATATATCTTCTCAGTTTACTATTCTCATATCCAACGATTTCTCTTTTATGTCTTTAACCAATGGATAGATATTTTCGTAATAATTCATCAATAATATCTGGTCTTCTCATAATTTAATTAACTCTTCTATCATATAACTTTTTAGATTATTATATTCATTTGATTCTTGTTTATCTTCAAAAAATATCTGTAAAAACTTTTCTAAAATACTGTTTTCTTTTTTTACAATATCAAACACATCTCTTTGTTCTTGTATAGAAAAGGACTTTAACCTTCCCTTAATAAATATAATAATATTTTCATATTTTTTAGCATCAATTAATTTAGCCAAGCAAAATATCCTCAGATTTTCATCCTCTGAAGCTAGATACCTCTCATACAACTCTGACTGTTTATTAAAATATTTATTTACAGCATTTTGCAGTTCAAATATATTATATCCTTTCTCTTCACATCTACAAATCTCATCACACAATCACTTTTCATTCTCAAAATATCTCATCAATTTTTCTTTATTCTCATTAGTTATCTGTAAAACCTCTTTTTCATCCTTATAATTCTTATATTCTGCTTTACCATTTCCATCTCTTACAATATCATCATCATGATTCCATTTCTCTTTATGTTTTGATAAGGTTACTGTCTTTGCTTCTGGAGTAGAGATAACATCTAGTCATGGTTCATTAGATTTGTGAGAGAGTAATATAATGTTTTTATATTTATCATATGCTCATCATTTCCCATTAAAGGCACCTAGTATCTCGTGTCTTGCTAGTTCAGCAACATCTGCAGCGTGTTTTAGTTTACCTACGATACGATCAGCCTTATTATCTACCTTTCCTTCTTTATCTTGTATTTTCACTCATGTATTCAGTAAATTTGTCTCTATAGCAGCACATTGTAATTTGCTTTGTAATATATTTTTACTCTGTATTATCCTTCTTACTTTATTTCCCTCTTCATCTTTGGGCGAGTATACGATGACCGTATCTTCTGCTTTACATCCTGATGCCAACATTTCCTCGGCTAAGCGCTCCATTTCCTTCTTTCCATTGTCTCCCATAAGTATATTAGGCATTTGTTTTTCCTCCGTTCAATATTGTTCCTCTACCTTTGTGATTCCATGTCTACGAGAAAAAACCCTACAGATCACCTCTTGTGTCTGTTGGTTAATGTTTCCAATGTTTTTACCTTGATTGGATCATCAGTTTTGAGTGTTTAATTTCTCAACCATAGATTGGATAGGAGTATAAAACTATTATGTTTTATTCTTTAGTTTATTTATTTTTGCTTGTAGTAATTTAGTAATTTCTTTATATCATTGTTTCTGAACCATGGACAATCTTTTATTTAGCTCTTCTAAACTTATATTGAGCATATCTACATTTTCTTCTATTGAAGATTGTGATGTTCAATAAGTTACTCAAGATATTCTTTCTATATACAACATATGATCTAATTCTAAATCACTTATTTTATAATATAATCGCTCAATTATATCATACTTATTGGCTAATTTAAATGCCTTTTCTAATTCAAATCTTTTTTCATTTCTATTCTCATATTTATCATATCAACATTTATCATATAATCGCTTTACTATTTCTAAATGTCATTCAAAGCATGTATTTAAAAAAATGTATTTTATTTCTTCTTTTTTAATACTATCTTTAAACTTATCAAACAACCATTCTAGCATTTCTATTTGGTTACTTCTACAAGCACAAATTAGACTAGGTCACATTTTTTTTATTTTATTTCTATTATATAATAATTTTAATATTTCTAAATTTCAACCTTCACAAGCACTCATTATTGTCCATCTTAAAACCTGATTTTCATCATCAGTCTCGTCAATATCATCTATTTTATCTATTAATAACTCTACTATTTCTATATCTCAACGTAAGCAAGCATACATAAACACATTAGTTCAATATTTATTTTTTTCGTTATAATTATATCAATTATTTACTAATAATTCTATTATTTCTTTATATCATTCTTTAGTTGCAATGAGAAGAATTTTCATATTATTATTCTCTTTTCTTTCTTGAGATTTTTTTATTACTTTTTCTAATTTTTCTGGTCTTCTTGTAAAATATCTTAACAAAAGGTAATCTTCAAAACTTTGATGGATAAATCAATATTCTCCATGTTCATTTTTTTTAAATAAAAAACTCAATGACTCATGATCTAAATCAGTGATATAATTAATATCCTTTTCTTCTATTTTACCTCAATTATTACTCTTACAATAAGCAATTTCTTCTAATACTCTCAATCTATCTTGAATCTCTTTATCAAACTGATTTTCACTATTTTCATTTTTTGTATTAACCGTAGGTTTTCTTCAATCTTTTCTACCTTCCCATTTAGATAATCTATGTTCTACAATAACTCCAAAAAGATTCCATTTGCTATCTATCTTTTCTAAATTTTCTCCTCATTCTTGTATCAATTCACATAATATTGTCACAAAAAGAGAATTCTTTTGCATATACTCTTCTCATATCTGTTTCTGAAGTTGTTTATATTTTTCTATATTTTTTTCATTTCCACCAAAAAAATCTTCTACATATTTCATAGGATCTTTCATTCATTTGGTAGTATATTTTTTTATATTTCATATTTTTCTATCATCTAAATATCATGCCCTTGTGTTTATTACACTTTTCAAATCATTTTGCTGTATATAGTCCAAAAGTGTTTTTATTCCACCTTCATTGCAAAATTCACTTTCATCCAATGATTCAAAAAAATATACGATCTGTTTACCATCATCTTTTCGTCATTTTATGTGTCAAGGTGATAACGTAAAATCATAGTTTGTATAATATGATTGTTGTTCTTCTATCTCTCATATTACTTTAGTCCAATCTTTTCCACTTAACTGGATAAATACAGGAAAATATGACTTATGGTTGTGCATAAAATATTTCTTTCTCAACTGTTCCTGAAAATATACCGAAAAAAATGATTTTCCTGATCATCAGTCTCATTCTATCACCACGGTCTGATTATTATCTAATAGTTTCAAACAATTTTCTTCTATATCTTTATCTCATAGATCAAAATTATTGTCTATTTCCTTATTATCTTTTTTAGTATAAAACCTCTCATCAAGAGATTTATTTCTAATCTCTGATATATTTGGCTGTATATGTTTTTCATGATGTTTCATTAAATTTTCATAATATTCTATCTGAGCTAATATTTCTTTGTTATCTTTGACTTGAGTTTTGATATATGACGATAGATGATCGTCTATTTTTTCATCCACATATAACGTACGTAAAAATAAGTCTATATATAACAATAGATTTTCTCCTGATTTCACTACTATATCCCATATCGTTTTTGTTGTTTCATTGAAATTATAATCATCAATAATACCAATCACTTTAGCAAAATTATTCTCTATGAATTTACCTTTTCCCTTTTGTATTAAATTAGTTAAGCAAAACAGCATAAGCTTTGAATCCTCTGAAGTTAGATACCTCTCATACAACTCTGGATGTTCATTAAAATATCTATTTACAACATTTTGTAGTTCAAATATATTACATCCTCCCTCTTCGCATCTACAAATTTCATCATACAATCATTTTTCATTCTGAAAATATTTCATCATCTCTTCTTTATTTTCATTAGTTATCTTTAATATATCTTTCTCGTCTTTATAATTTTTGTACTCTGCTTTACCATTTTCATCTCTCATAATATCATCATCATGATTCCAATTCTCTTTATGTTTTGATAAAGTTACTGTCTTTGCTTCTGGAGTAGAGATAACATCTAGTCATGGTTCATTGGATTTATGAGAGAGCAATATAATGTTTTTATACTTATCGTACTCTCATCATTTTCCATTAAAAGCACCTAATATTTCATGCCTTGCTAATTCAGCTACATCAGCAGCGTGTTTTAGTTTACCTACGATACGATCATCTTTATTATCTATTTTTCCTTCTTCATCTTGTATTTTCACTCATGTATTCAGTAAATTTGTCTCTATAGCCGCACATTGTAATTTACTTTGGAGTATATTCTTGCTCTGTATTATCCTTCTTACTTTATTCCCTTCTTCATCTTTGGGCGAATATACGATAACGGTATCTTCTGCTTTACACCCTGATGCTAACATTTCATCTGCTAAACGTTCCATTTCCTGCTTTCCATTGATTCCCATAAGTATATTAGGCAGTTGTTTTTCATCCGTTCAATATTGCTCCTCTACCTTCGTAATTCCATGTCTACGAGAAAAAACTCTACAGATCACTTTAGAACTATATATTTGAACATATTGAATTTTATGCGAATCCTTTTTTTGATTTAGATTCTCTGATGAATTTGTGGTGTTTTTATCCATAGATAGATATATATTTAAATAATATTGTGATATTTTAAATAATGTATTAAATCAGAAAAAAATTATTCTAATTTTCTTAAATCTTCAGAACATATTACTTCATCATTTCGATACAAATCTAACAACTTATTCCTAATATTATTATATCTAGGAGAATCCTTACGATAGAATTTCATGACAAAATCAAGATTTTCTTTTCATCAAATTTTTGATAAGACCCTTATGATTTTGTGGATTATAAAATGATTTTTTTGTTTCATTGAAGACTTTCTAAAAGATTTTATTATATTTATATTTTCTTTTCCTCAAATCTTTCATAAAGTCACTATAAGTAAACAAATCACATAAGGATCTTCGCTATTTTTAAATGACCTTATGAATTCTACATTCTCTTTTCATCAAATCATTCATAGTTTATATATAGCCTCACATGCAACATTACTATCTAAATGATTCGTAAAAGATCTCAAAATTGCAGAACCATGATTCGAAGGTTGTTCTAGTAATCTATCGAACAATAGCATCAACGAATCCCGATTATCAATCTCGGACATTTTTCTGATTTCATGTACTTTTTTTCACTGAATCACTTTCATGATATGTTCTATTTTCCATTTTTTTGCTTTATCATCTTCTATCATTCTTTCTACTTCATAATTATGGTAGTTTACCAATTCATCCTCTCTTGCTACATGATCTTTGGCCCAATATATATTTTCATCCCATGGATCTATAGCCATGATAAAATCAATATTTTCCTCTCTCTGCAATTTATTCAACACTTCTATCATTTTGCAGACAACTTTTGGATTTTTATGATTTTTAAAACATCTTATAATTTCCATATTTTCCTTTCATCATATTTTTCACAGCATTTCTATAAGCTTTAAAATAACAGTCTCATCTGCGTGATTTTTGAACGACCTTATAATTTCCATATTTTTTTCTCATCAGATCTTTCATAAAGATATTATAATAGCATTTATTACTTCACTTTTTTTGTGATATCTAAATGATTTTATAATATCAACATTATCTTCTCATCATATATCTCATAATGCCAAAATAACATTATCTAAATAATATTCATGATTTATAAAAGACTTAATAATTTTTGTATTTTCTTCTCATCATATTTTTCCAAGTGTTTTTATTATCTTACATGTGAATCGCATTCAGTTTTCATTGGCAATAATATTAATAAACTTAATATTTTCCTCTCATCATATCTTTCATAAAACTTCTACAACAAGCAGAATAATTTCTTCTCTATAATCAGTTTTTAGACTTTTAACAAACTCTATATTTCTTTTATCATTATAGTTTAAAACAGGTATAATTAGTTTAAGTAATTCTTGATCCAAAGTTAATACATATTTTTTAAACTTTTCATGATCCAACAAATTAAGTATCAATGCTATCTTATCTTGATTATTACCAAAATAGCAATTATTATCTCGTATATATGATATTACTACCTCCCTGATAGTATTATTTTCTTGTTTATTACACATATCACATATAAATTTCAACATAGAATAGTTTATCTTATCTATTTTATATACCAACAAATCTTCTAAATATTTTTCTCTATCTTTTCATTTTTCCTCTAATATCTCTATATTTTTTTTTGCGGCAAAAAAATCTTCAAAACTTTGATGAATAAATCCATATTCTCCCTGATCATTCTTTTTAAAGAGAAAACTTAATGCTTGTATATTTGGATTTTTACAATCTTTCATTATTTTTTGTATATCAGCTTTATTTATTTTATCATTACTAGAAATTTTCTTGTATGCTATTTCTTCCAATGATTTTAATCTGTTTTCTATTTCTTCTTTTTTTCTCTCTTCTTTTTGATCAGCAGAAGAATCTACATCGATTATTATTTCTCTCTTTTCTACTTCCCACTTAATCAATCTTTGCTCTACAATAGCCCCAAAAAGTTTCCATTTACTATCTATCTTTTCTAGTTTTTCTCATCATTCTTGTATCAGTTCACATAATATTGTCACAAAAAGAGAATTTTCTTGTATATATTTTTCTCAAATTTGTTTTTCAAAATCTTTATATTTTTCTATCTTATTTTTATCTCATTCAAAATAATCTTCTACGTATTTAATAGGATTTTTCATTCATTTTATATTATATTTTTTTATATTTCATTTTTCTGCATCACTTATTTTTGCATCTAAATATCATGCTCTTGTATTTATTATACTTTTCAAATTATTCTGTTGTATGTATTCCAAAAACGTCCTTATTCCACTTTCATTGCAAAATTCACTTTCATCCAATGATTCAAAAAAATATACGATTTGTTTACTATCATCTTTTTGTCATTTTATTTGTCATGATATAGTATAATCATCGTTTTTATAATATGATTGTTGTTCTTCTATCTCTCATATTACTTTAGTCCAATCTTTTCCACTTAACTGGATAAATACAGGAAAATATGATTTACTATTGTGTATAAAATATTTCTTTCTCAACTGTTCCTGAAAATATACGGAGAAAAACGATTTGCCCGATCATCAATCTCATTCTATGACTACCGTCTGATTATTATCTAATATTTTCAAACAGTTTTCTTCTATATTTTTATCTCATAAATCAAAATTATTGTCTATTTCTTTGTTATCTTTTTTAGTGTTGAATCTATCATCAAGAGATTTATTCCTTATTTCTGACATATTCGGCTGTATATGTTTTTCATGATGTTTCATAAGATTTTCATAATATCCTATTTTTTTTGGTAATTCAAAACCACTATAGTCATAATCTCAAACATAATCTAATATAGAAACTAAAGACTTTTCTCATTCATTAAATCGATTATTTGAATTTCTAATTATCTCTTTTTGTTTATTATTACAAATATCCTTAAAATATGCATTTAGTTTATCACTTAATCTTCCATCTACATATACAATATTGAAGAAAAGATCTAAGTAGTTTGAATTTATCCTTCAGTTTTTATAACATTTTGGGTTCATAAAGAGATCAAAAATAGCCTTTAGCTTTATTTCCCATGAGTCGTCATCTATATTGTGGATCAGATGTATTATTTTATCTTTGATGCTTTCATATCATCTTCCAAATACCATCAAGTTAGCCAAACAAAAAAGAGAAATATCAAAATTATCACCATCTAAATATGTTTGGTATAATGAAGAAGGCTCACTTTCTCAAGAATCTGCTAGTGAATTTTTTTGGAAAGAATCATGTATATATTTTTGGTATTCGAGTGTGTATTGTAAGTAATCTGCCCTAAAATATTCATTTATAATATTCTGTAATTCTACCAAAGACATTTCTTTTTGTAAAAATTTCTGAATAGGGACCTTTAATCCATCTATATCTTTCAATACATCAATAGCACCATTATTTAGATAGAATTTATACTCGCTAGGAACTTTAAGCCCATCTATATCTTTCAATGCATCAATAATATCATCTATAGTCTGTGTATTTAAATAGAGTTTGTACTCTTTTGAAATATTCAGATTTTTTGTATCGTGATCATAATATTTCACTTCATAATCTAGTTCTCACTTTCTTATATCACTTTCTACTATATCAAGATCTATGATCTCATCGTGATCGATTCTCATCTTCTTATCGCTTTGAGGATTCCCTGCCTTCACTATGCTTTCTGCATTGCTTTTGTGTCAGACTAACACATATTGAGGGACTATCCCCTCTTGAGTACTATTTTCTGGAGATAATAACTCCAACAATAACTCACTTGTCTGATCTTTGACCTTATCTTTTCTCGAAGATTGATCTATCTGCCTATTGGGGATATATACTCATTCATCGAAATCCTTTTCCATCGATCCCAACCTATCATCTGCTTTTATTCCTATATCATTATTCTTTATGGTATCTACCAAACGATTGAAATTATCTTCCGTATATTCTTCCTGATCAGTTGCTTCTCCAAAGACTTCTTTAAGAAGATAAAACAAACTTTCTTTTGTCCTTTCTGTATTTTGATCATATAAAAAAACCACTTTGCTATGCAAATCCAGTAATCTTTTCAACTTTTTTCAATTTTTCTTTACCTGTTCTCTTCATATCGGCGACAATATAGCCTCTTTTGTCTGCTTTTCACTTGAGCTTTTGGCTTCAGTCGTTTCTCCATGTCTAGTAAAAAAAAGTTTACTGATAGTCTGATTCATGTATCTAAAAAGATATAAATACTTGACATATCTATATCTTTATAGTTAATCGTATTGATATTTCAATAGAAAAAGCTTGTTTTATATCTTTCTAATTATGGCTATTTTTATAATACTTTGCTTGAGTTTCATATAAAAATCATAGATGCTTCATTTGCAGATCAATGGAAATCTTTCACCTGTCTCTTTTTCAATCAGACTTATCAAGGGAAGCACTATCTTACCTATCATTTCATTCTTATTTTTACTATAACTTGATACCTCAAATTCTTTGTTTGCTACATCTTGCTCCATATTTTCCATAAGTTTGTAGAGAACATTGATGGTTGTTGTCTGAGAACACAGATCAGATGAGGTCAGCTTTTTACCATTAAGATACATTTTATTGTGAATCATATCCAACAACAATCACTCTTTATTTTTACCCATAATTTCATTGTAATTTCCCACAAAGCTTTCTCAGGTATTGTCCCTATAATAGACCTGATCTTTTTGGATATATGCTGAAAATATTCCATTGTTTATCCATTGCCCTATCTGGATGCCATCCGCACATGTTCCATCTATCCATGAAGCGTATTCCAAAATGAGATCCTTATATCAGATTTCTTGAAGTTTTTCCAGTGTCTTGTGAAGCGTCTCTCTACTCTTATTGTGTTTCATAACAAACACGAAGCTTCATCATATTTTTGAGGTAGAAATAGGGAATATCTCCAACATTTCATCATCAAACTTTTTATAATAATTGAATCGGAATATCATCGACGCAAACAGCTTATTCTCTTTTTCAAATAGCAATCAATACATATTATTTTCTTTCAATGTTTGTATAAATTCATTGTTTGTCTTTGTATCAAATCATCCTTTCAAGAGGTTTTGGAACGCATTCAATAATTTGAAATTGAGCACAAAGAAAGAATCTTCCAACACCGAGAAAAAACTATTATTGAACGTATTTTCAAACGGAAATTTTTTAACACTTTTTATGTCGTTGTCTTTTAGTAACGTCAGCGTATTTTTTTGTAATTCGTCAAATTCATCTTTTAATGTATCAAATATATGATAGTTATTTTCTATTTTGTTTTTTACTCATGAAAACATTACCCCATAATCCAAATGAAGGTCTTCAATATCATTTTCTATCTTTAAAAAATCTTTTATCTTATATTTGTATGTTACAATATTTTTATTTTCATCATTATTATAATCTTCACAGAATACAATAGCAGGTAAACTACTATTCACCATAGAGACATAACAGTTATTTCCTATAGAATGACCATATTTGGAAATATCCTCAATTTTCCATGCGAAGGTAAACACCTCTTCAAATAATTTTGAATCTACAAACGTATCATATTGACTAAGTTGTTCTACCTTTATTTTACCTGTTAGTAGAAACATTGCCGTAGCCATAAGTACTCCTGCTGCACCAGAAAAACCAAATCCATGTCCTCTTGGATTCTCTGACAGAAAATCAATCTGCATACCTTTATTATATCCAGATAATTTTGCTTCTTCTCATAAAAGTTTTTCTATTTCTATCGCTTTTTTATTGATATCTTGGAATGTGATATGCTCAAATACCGCATTGTGTATATCTAACATGTTCACCATTCATAATTTAACCTCTGGTTGTGTGGTTATATTTATCCCTATATATGTTTTTGTAGGTACTTTCTGCTTGATGTGTATTTGCTTCTTGTTTTCTCTAAATCAAATATTCCAAGGAAAAGAATTAGATACGGAAATGACCAAATCATGCTTTGCAAAAAAATCTTCGTATTCTGATGCATATTGTTTTTGCAATGACTTCGTATTCATATGAATTCTTTCTGACATTAGCTTTTTATAAAAAAACTAAAATACACCCCATATTGGGTGTATATCTTATAGTGAAAACCATATGAATAACAAGGTTTTTTTATGTTCATCGCCACTATTACCCATTATTTTACCCCATATTTTTCCTGAATTTTGAAGATAGAATCACGTATTATCTCTATTTTTTGTGTATTTTCTTGCGTTATACCAAATAGCTCAGGATTGGATTCTAATAATTTCAATACCGCTTTGGATGGTCTGATCTGTATATCTTTGATCTCTTTTTTATCAAAATCTTTTATGTCTCAGCTATATACAAAACTATAAATATCCAAAAGCTCATTATTATCTTCTTTGATTGTTTGATTATCTTTGTTTTTTATTTTGATATTATGATTTGGCCTATTAGATTCCAACACAGTTAAATCTTTTGGCAATAAATCCAACATCAATTCTTCTTTTATCTCTCTTACTGCGGTACTTAGTGATAATGAGTACTCTTTCTCTTGTTCATTTACATCATCAAGCATTGATGTATCATAATCTACATGTCATCCCGCTGTCCTCTGATAATAATCATTTCATAAAAATGATTTATTCTTGCTTTTTTTTGCAAGATAAATTCCCACATCATTTCATCAATATTTTTCTTTGTCTGTATCAACGGCTCGTATATGTACAGATTTGTGCAACAATCATTTTTCATGTGCCTCTTCTCTATCTATTGGACCTATTTCCTTTCCTGTATCATCATATCCCATGATTATTTCGTTCATTTTTTCATATCATGATATAAATAACAGTATCATTATACTGATTATTTGAAATAAATCAAAAAAATCTATCATCTATATCGACTATCACATATATTCTCCATTATAGTAACCAAGATGCTATATATCTGACTGTTCTTGAAATCTTTTCCATCATTCATCCCCATATCGATTTTCTCGCCCTACTCTCCTCCAACTTTCTCTTTTTCTCTTCCAAAACTTCTTTAATTGACTGCATTAGATTAAACTACAATATAAAATAATAGAATGAAGAGAAATGGACGGATTAGAGAGAATAGAGGGGTTAGAGAAAATAGAATATAATCTATTAATCCATCTTTATCGATCCAATCCATCTTTATCGGTCCAATCTGTCTTTATATTTATATCTTTATACCTTTAAGTTTTTTTACTATCTCTTTCATTTTTTCTTCACCTACATAATTTATCGGCAATGCTAATTCTTCCAAAATTCTCAGCAATTTCTTTTGGATTACTATTTTACCAAACATAATATCATGATACAGTATATCGTAGATCTGGATGCAAAAGATGTTGATCATTCTGATATCTTTGGTTTCTTTTTTTACGTTTTTTATCATCTGCAGGAGAAACTTAGAAATATCTTGCGGATGTTTTCTGTGAGAAAATGCAAACACTTTTTTTTTCTGTGGCATATTTTTATGCAATACCTGGAAAAGCTCCATGTGGTGATTGATGATAAAAATATTATGCCGACATTTCTAGTTACTACCTTAATAATTTTCCAACAAAAATTATTCGGTAGTAACTATAATTTCGACGTTTGAAAACTCTCAAAAAGTATCGAGTTTTCATGGCGTCTCAAATATATATATACCAAAAAAGAAAAAAACTGACAAAGCTAGGAAAAAAGTTTTGCCAGTCTTGAAGTATATATATAAGGGTATACTTTTATATGTATTATTTATTTCTGTAATTTTTGAACTACTGCTATATCGATATCCGAAGGATTGAGCTTGAGATAAAATTCATACATACTTCCTTTACAGATAAGCGGTAATTTTTTACCTGTTTCTCTTTCGATGAGTTCTAGAAGAGGGATAACAATTTTTCCGAGCATGTCATTCTTATTTTTGGAATAGCTGGATGATGCAAATTCTTTATTTGCTATATCTTTACCGATATTTTCCATCAAAATTTTGAGGATATCAACGGTTGCTGTCTGAGAATGCAGATCTTCCGACGTGAGTTTGCGTCCGTTGATATACATCTTATTGTTGATCATATCCAGAAGGATTCATTTCTTATGATTTTTTATGACATCTTCACAACTACCTATCTGTACATTACCATCAGTCATTTTAAATATACAACTACTGGAATCCAGAAACTCAGAATATTTTCCTTGTTCTAAATCCTGTTCAAATTTTACTCCTTCATATTCTACTCCATCTACCCAGTTGAGATAAATAAGTTTAGAACCCAAAAATTCCATATTCGTCTTGTCTGCTGCATCTACGACCATTTTTCTAAATCATTCCAATGGCATTGCAAAGGTCAATGCTCATCACATGATAGTACTATCATTGGGTGAAAGCGAAATATATTGCTGCTGGCCATGAATATTTTCTAGAAACGACTTTATAAATTTCAAAAAGTTTGTAGAACTGCTTCTCGTGACACAATCTGCCTGTTCCCGTTTCCTCATAGAGTCAAGAAATTGCAACATATGTGTCTCTTCATACGCTTCTGAATAGATTTTGGACATGTAATAGAGAATTTTCAAACTTATAGTACCCATGAGTTTCCCATAGGTCATATCAAACTCATCCGTTTCTGGAGCGATCAAATATTTATAGAATCTCGGAACCCTATTGGGATGAAGATTGCTGAAATATTCGCCCATAAGTTTTTTCATATCAGATTTTATAGTTTTGCTCATATTTTGATTGGTTTTGTAATTATTTCCTGCTATCTGTTCGAGTAATACGGGCTTGCCTGAATAGATGATTCCATAGTCGATAGGCAGATATGGGTTTTCTCTCAGTCATTTGAAGAGATGATTTAATTTAAATCCATAACATCTTTTGACGATTTCTTCTTCGGGCAACAATGATTTATCTCCATCTTCGGAAAACGATACCACAGGATAATACCCATCAAAAAATGTCGCTAATTTTGTGGCTGTAGATAACATTCCATACACAGATTTATCAAAATGCAGTGCATCAGCCAATATTTTTGATAATGCATTGTAGGGTTCATTGAGTACCTCGTTAATATTCTTACTTTTCAACTCTTCTATATTCTGGATATCAATATTTCAACAAATTCTTTGAACAATGATTGAGAGTAGCAATGCTAATACAGAACCGAATCCCAATCCTACCCCTCTCGGCAATTCTGATAATATATTTATCTGAAATCCTTCATCTGAGGGTATCGATTTTCCATATTTTTTTTCCAATTCTTTATTAATATCGGTAAAATATGGAGCGTATTCTACAGCATTACTTTCGATAAACTGATATTCACTCATATCCAGATGATAGATTTTATTTACAGAAATTCATTTGGTCGAGCATCTGGTATATCCTATATACATACGCAAAGGTATCTTCTGCTTTATGCTTACTCCACTGTAATTGTTGAGAATATCGCCCGATCGATTGAGGATAAACGGAGCAGAAACCACACATTGATTTTCAAGAAAAAATTTCTCATACGTTTGCACATAGGTCTTTTTCAGATTTTTGGAGTTCATAGATACGAGAGAACAAAGTAAAAAATACTTTTTTGTATTTTGTATACTATTTTACTTCTCATACACCGATATTTCCTTGTGATATTTTTTTATATATAATTTAATTTATATTAAAAGTCAATACTAAATTTTTTATAATGAAATAAGTCAAAAAAATAATAAATGAACATTCACGTAGCAAATTCCTGACACTAAAGTACCAGGTTTAATCAACCCTGCCTACCGCAGGCAGGCATGTTCTTTAGTGCATGGAACACGAAGCAAGTTTCACAGAAAAATTATTTTATATCTGCGAGATAATTCGTTTAATTACTTCCGGCATATTGTCTTTGGTAACGGTGCCTTCATAGCTTTGTAATGTGCTTTTGATCTGGTCTACACCGTAGCCGAATCATTTGAGTGAAGCGATGATATTTTTGTACAGTTTTTGATCAATATCCATTCTCTGGATATCTTCCACATCAAAGGTTCATCTCAATTGTAATACAATCTTTTTCGCTGATTTAGGCCCAATTCATGGAATAGCTTGAAAAAATTTCACGTCAACATTTTTGATCGCTAGTTGGAGATTTTCTTTTGGTAATTGGGATATTTGGAACGCTGTTTTTGGTCATACGCCATTTATTTTGAGCAGAGATTCGAATAATACCTTTTGATCTATAGTATCGAAACAGAAATAGAAAACTGTTTTTTTGTTATCATCAAGATAGGGATAAAGAAAAAATTCTCCCTGACTTTGTTTTCCGAGATAATGGACTTGAATACCGAACATATCATTATTCAACAACGTTTCGCCTCCAAGATGACGTATTTTTCCTATGAAATAATGAAACATTTTTATGAATGCAGAATATAAAACTATACTTCATCACATCATTCTTATATCTCTCACTCTTTCACGTCATTCCGGCGCTAAGAAATTGCAGCCGGAATCCATACTAAGTAAGATGGATTCCCGCTTTTGCGGGAATGACGTAATTATGTGGAAGCTAGAATGAAACTGGAACTATTTAGAACTTAGCATTTAGTATTTAAATTATTGTAGTTTGTATAGTTATTTAGCTGGTATTGTCAATGAGCTTTTGACGTGTTTTTGTATTGATATTGGGGGATAAATTATTATGCTCTTCCTGTCATTGGACTAGCAGTGATTATTTTTTGTTTGAATAGTAATGAATATTTTACTATCAAAAAAGAACCATAGTTTGGGTAAACTATAGTCCTTCCCTGTATGTCATTTCTAACATATGACTCACTACACAACTATATTATATATATTTTTACATAAATGTCAAATATTCGTATAGTTAATTTATAAACCCAGTTACTACCTAGCTTTTTTATTCTTTTTTTCGCCCTCTATGCAGAAATTTCAGAAGCAATTATGGGATACTTTCCAAGATGATATAGCAGAACTCAGCAAACCGCTACAAGATCTGCTTCATAATGGTTTTGGAACGGGAATAATCAATGAAGAAGACGTTATCGCAGATGTAGATGATATGGATCTTAGTATCAAAATGATTGAGAAATTCTATGAATTAGCTGAAAAACTCGGTATCAAAATCATCACTATCGAAGAAGTCTTAGAAAAAGAAGCTGAAGAAGCAAAAAAAGAAAGTAAACTCGGAAAAATTGAGCTTTATGATACAAAAAAGAATACCTCTGAATCACAACATAAGGATTTCATTAAACTCTATTTCAATGAGATATCAAAGATTCCTCTTTTAAATTCTGAAGAAGAAAGAGATATTGCAAAAAGAGTAAAAAAGGGTGATGATGAAGCAAAAAAAAGATTGATAGAATCAAATCTTAGATTGGTTATTAGTATTGCAAAAAGATTTTTTGGTTCGAGATTGAGCTTCTCTGATCTTATCCAAGAAGGAAATATCGGGTTGATCAAAGCGATAGAAAAATTCGATCCAGATAAAGAGTTTAAATTTTCTACCTATGCAACGCGGTGGATCAAACAATCTATCACTAAGGCTATTGCCGATATGACAAAACACGTAAGAATACCTGTGCATCTTATCGATGAAATCAATTCATATAACAAGACATACCAACTCCTCTTCCAAAAACTTTGAAGAGAGCCAACCTCCAAAGAAATCGGTCAAAAACTATGATTTCCTATCAAAAAAATTAAGAAGCTGGAAGAAGTTATCTTTGGAAATGTATCATTGGATAGAGAGGTCGGAGATGAATGAAGAGATACGCTTGCTGATTTGATTGAAGATGGAAACACCTTGAGACCTGATCAATTTGCAGAAAAAAATGCATTAAGAAATAATCTCGATATGATTCTTTGAATGCTCGATGATAGAGAAGCAAAAATCGTGAAGATGAGATATGGAATTGATGGACCAAGATATACATTAGAACAAGTCTGAGAAGAATTCAATGTTACGAGAGAAAGAGTCAGACAGATTGAGCAAAAAGTTATCCAGAAACTCAAAGAACATGCTGGATTACAAAAAATACTTGGAATTGAAGATGATATCGCTAAAATGGAAGCCGATGATGGTAAAAAGAAAAAGAAATGAAGAAAAGTCAAAGATGATCTTGATAACGAAGATGAAGAAAATGATTATATGAGTAGATTTGATGATGATGACTACTTAGACGACTAAACAATAAAATAATTTTAAATTCTAAATGCTAAATGTTGAATGAAAGTATTTGTATCCATGAATTATCGTAACCTACAATAGTTCATAACAAAGCAAATCCTATATTCACAATTCAAAATTCAACATCCAAAATCGATTTTTAATTACGTTACCAAATAAAGTTATGGCAGAATTGAGCTCAAAAGACTATGATGCGTCGCACATCAAAGTATTGGAATGATTGGAACCCGTCAGATTGAGACCAGGAATGTATATCTGATCTACTGATGCAAAAGGACTCCATCATCTCGTACAAGAAATTATAGATAATGCAGTTGATGAAGCATTAGCATGATATTGTACTACCATCACTACGTGTTTGAATGAAGACGGATCAGTAACCATCCATGATAATGGAAGAGGTATCCCTGTCGATAAGCACGAAAAAACGGGTAAATCTGCATTAGAGACCGTATTTACTGTTCTGCATGCATGAGGAAAATTTGATAAAGGTGCATATAAAATCTCATGAGGACTTCATGGAGTTGGTGCTTCTGTAGTAAATGCATTAAGTGAATGGCTTGAAGTGACTGTCTATAAAAATGGAAAAAAATATTTCCAAAGATATCAAAGAGGTATACCTGATGGTGACATCCAAGAAATAGGTGAAAGTGATAAAGTAGGTACAACCGTCAAATTCAAACCTGATGCGACCGTATTTGAAACTGTAGAATTTTCTCAGTCTATTGAGATTGCGAGAATGAAACAATCTGCTTATCTTTCTCCTGGTATTACCTTCAACTTCGTCAATAAAAAAACAGGATACAAACAAAGATTCTATTATGAATGAGGAATCAAAACATGGTTAAGAAATCTCGTAGGGACCCAACAGCCGCTTTCTTCTGTACATTATTTCAAAACAGAAGGGAAAGATTGTTTGACGGAAATAGCATTTGAATTTGTAAATACTAGTAATGATCATATCCTCTCTTATGTGAATAATATCCCGACCATCGATGGAGGAAGTCATGTCCTTGGATTCAAGTCAGCATTATTAAATATTATCAATGAAGTAGGAAAAGAAAAAGATAAAATCAATAAGAAAATCTGAGAATTCCAATATTCTGATGTGACTGACGGATTGTATGCTATCGTCACCGTTAAGATTCCAGAACCACAATTTGAATGACAGACTAAATGAAAATTAGGAAATAGTTATGTAAGAGGTGAAGTTGAATCTACCGTTTACAATTATCTCAAAAATTATTTTATAGAGAATGAAGGAGAATTTGATAGGATATTCGAAAAGGTAGAACTCGCAGCAAGAGCAAGATTAGCAGCTAAATTTGCTAAAGAGACCGTATTGAGAAAAAACATCCTCGCATGAGGAGTACTTCCTGGAAAACTTGCTGATTGTGCAAGAAAGAACAAAGAAGGTACAGAGATGTATATTGTCGAGGGAGATTCAGCGTGAGGAAGTGCGAAGCAATGACGTGATAGTAACTTCCAAGCTATCTTACCATTAAGAGGTAAAATTTTGAATACTGAGCAAGCAGGTATGCAGAGAATGATGGCAAACAACGAAGTAAAAGCGTTAATCACTGCTATCGGAACATGAGTAAGAGATAACTTTGATTTCGAAGGACTGAGATATGATAAGATTATTATCATGACGGATGCCGACGTGGATGGTGCACATATCAGAACATTATTACTTACTTTTTTCTTTAGATATATGAGACCACTCGTAGAGCATGGTCATATCTATGCCGCTTGTCCTCCTATCTATAAATTTACCCAAGGAAAAAAAGAAGAATATATCTATGATGAAGAACATACCCCAGATATGTATGGATTCGATAAAGACAAAACAGAAATCCAGAGATATAAAGGTCTTGGAGAAATGAATCCAGAACAACTTCGAGATACGACTATGAATCCAGAGAATAGAAGACTCAATCAAATCACCGTAGAAGATGCAGAAGAAGCAGATAGATTATTCAGAATCCTGATGGGTGAAGATGTTCAATCAAGAAAACACTTTATCATGAGTCACGCAAAGAGTGTGAAAGAACTAGATATATAATAAACTAAGGAGCAGGACGAAGGGAGCAGGGAGCAAGGAGAAATCCTAATAAAAAGCTTAGATTTCTCATGGAGCCTGTCCCGAATGATAGAGGGATTCGAAATGACTCTTAATATATGTACAAACACCTGGAAACGGGTGTTTTTTTTATTATTGACTTTTTATAGTAAATATATATTATGCTATTTGAAATAAAAACGGTACGTTAAAGGGTCAAAACCGCCACCTGAGAAAGAAATTTAGAGAACATATGTTGAGGAGTTTCAAAATTCAAGCATTTCATCGGTCTATTATTAATCTTTTTGACCACCAAATCAATTTCTTCT
>Ga0247841_10003154_pt1 | contig 31153 bp, 22 predicted proteins | sample LaCruzMarch2015__2_FD_192410 | JGI IMG/M metagenome (GOLD analysis project Ga0247841, IMG submission 192410) | Freshwater microbial communities from meromictic Lake La Cruz, Castile-La Mancha, Spain - LaCruzMarch2015_18m | ecosystem: Environmental > Aquatic > Freshwater > Lake | place: Spain... | reverse complement strand
GTTTTAATTTTAATATTTTGACTAACGATTCAGGGCTGCTAACGGCGGCGATTTTAGCGCCTGCCTGCCGGTAGCCGAAGTTACCAGTAGTTTTTCATTTCAGACTCACAAGTCCTCCGTCGTTTAATAACTTGTTTTTCTCGTCCCAAAAATATGTTCTTGTTAATTCTAAATTGTCAAGTTTGAAATTGTCTGTCAATACCAAGTTTTTTACTGAATTTTTATACATGTCATACTGACAAGGAGGTTCAGCCCATTCAAGAGTATATTGGTATGCGTCAATAATTTTGCTTGAATCGTTAATCTTAATAACTAAAATGTCGTGAAAAAACTTATTTGTCCCGTCAAAAGATTCACCTTTAAAGGTTGCTATGAATTCGTAAACAATGAACTTACCTTTTACCGGTTTAAAAATTTGTCTAAGTGAAGCTGAGTCCTTTCTAAAACTGTCAATATTGTCAAGTTGTAAATAATTTAGGTCTGCGTTTTGTGTTTTCGAAATTAGCTTATAAGTCTTGGTTTGTCCAATGGAAGGTGTCGACAAAAAAACTGTCAAAATTAGAATTGTTATATGTCTGATTCTGGTCTTCATAAAATTACTGATAATTTACTGATTGCTGTATGTTCGTTTGTAAGTGCTTACAAATGCTTATCTACTCGTTCTTAACAGGTTTGCGTTTTTACCTTTACATTACTAATTTTATAATATGAAATTTAAAGAAAGATGGCATCTGTTTGGCGAAATTAAATCTTTTTATCAAACGAATGAAAAGGTTAAAAAATTTTTAACATAAAATCATAATTCCATACAAATCATTTAATTTTACACAATAAATTTAGGACATGAAAGCAATTATTATAAATATTGGTGATGAGCTGCTAATAGGGCAGGTTACCAATTTCAATGCTTCCTGGATGGCTGAACAGCTTAATGCAATTGGCATTGAAGTGATCAGAATAAATGTTATTCCGGATAAAGAAGAAAATATCATCGCTTCATTAAACGAAGCCGAACGGCATGCTGATCTTGTTTTGTTAACGGGAGGGCTTGGTCCCACAAACGATGATATTACAAAAGAAACACTTTGCAAATTTTTTAAATCGCCTCTTATTTTTAATGAAGACACTTACAAGGATATTCTTGACATTTTCGGCCGGCGGGGCTTCTCAGTTACTGAAACAAACAGAAAACAGGCAGAGGTTCCTGCAGGATGCAAAGTAATTCGTAACACCGAAGGAACTGCGCCCGGCTTATGGTTTGAAAAGGATGGGAAAATATTTATTGCTACTCCGGGTGTTCCTTTTGAAATGAAACCTATGATGACATATTCTATTCTCCCTTTGCTTGAAGAAAGAATGAAAGGTGATGTAATAGTTCATAAAACTGTGCTTACACAGGGGGTAGGGGAGTCGTTTCTTGCAGATAAAATTGCTTTATGGGAAAATGCTCTTCCGTCAAGTATCAGGCTCGCTTATCTTCCGTCGCCGGGCATAGTGAGATTGCGGCTCACAGCAAGAGGAAGCGACAAAGATGTTCTGATAAAAACTATTGAAAAACAAGTGTTGAAACTTCAGGAACTGATATCCGAAAATATTTATGGTTACAATACCGATACAATGGAACAGATCATCGGGAAACTCTTGATACAAAATGGGAAAACACTGGCAACAGCCGAAAGCTGCACCGGAGGATATATAGCTCATCGTATTACCAGCGTGCAGGGAAGCTCTTCTTATTATAGGGGTTCTGTGATTGCTTATGCAAATGAAATAAAGGAAAACATTCTGGGAGTGAAGCGTAAAACACTTGAAAAGTATGGCGCTGTGAGCGAAGAAGCTGTAGTGGAAATGGCTGCAAATGTCAGAATTAAATTTCATGCTGATTTTTCGATTGCAGTTTCGGGTATTGCAGGACCTGATGGAGGAACTCCGGAAAAGCCTGTCGGCACAGTATATATCGCTGTAGCATCACCGGATAACATTATTGCGCAAAAATTCCTTTTTGGTACCAACAGGATGGTAAACATTGAACGAGCTTCTGTAACTGCTTTGAACATGCTGCGAAAAGTAATATTAAAATGCAGATAATTTCGAATAGGCTCTTTTATCAATTATTTTCGAAAATTATTTGCAAAATATTTGTAAAGTAATAAAAAACATACTAATTTTGCACTCCGAATTTTATAAGAATTATACATAAACCAACTAAAAGAAAGAGAGATTATTTTATGATTATTGTACCTGTGAAAGAAGGCGAAAGCATTGATAAATCGTTGAAAAAACTAAAAAGAAAGTTTGAGAAAACCGGTGTTGTAAAGGAACTGAGAGAAAGGCAAAAATTCACCAAGCCTTCTGTTAAAAAAAGGGAGCAAAGGCTTAAAGCTATCTACATCCAGAAATTGCAGGAAAGCGAGATTTCTGTTTAATAATATTCTTTTTTCTTTTAAAAGGAAGAAATATTTGTATCCGGATTATCTTTTTATTTATTATCTTTGATACAAATATTTCTTTTTTTTTATTTGCAGCAGATGTTAGGGGAACAATTCATACAATACATACAGTTTGAAAAAAGGTATTCCCCCAATACAGTTACTTCATACTGCAACGACCTCAAGCAGTTTTTTTCCTATCTGGAACTCGAATACAAGATCACCGAAATTCATGATATAGATTATTTTCATATCCGATCTTGGTTCGCAAGCCTGATGGAACGTGATATTTCCGCAAGATCAGTCAATCGCAAGATCACAACATTAAAATCTTTCTATCGGTTTCTCAATAAAGAAGGAGTAATTGAAGAAAACCCCATGAACAAGATTATTGCACCAAAGATATCGAAAAGGCTCCCTGTGTTTGTTGAGAAAGAAAAAATGGATTTGCTCCTCAATAAGTTTGATTTTGGTGATGGTTTTGAAAGCGTCAGGGATAAACTTATTGTAGAAATGTTTTATATGACTGGAATGCGATTGGCTGAATTAGTAAATCTTACCATTGCCGATGTTGATATTTCGAATAGAAGCATAAAAGTTGTAGGTAAGCAAAATAAAGAAAGAATTATTCCGTTTAATAATTCTATGGAAAAACAGATTGCTCAATATAAAATTTCAAGAGATTTATTGCCGGGTGCAGACGATAATAAATTCTTTTTTCTAACATCAAAGGGAGAAAAAATTTACCGAAAACTTGTTTACAGGCTGATAAATTATTATCTTAGTATCGTAACAACTATAGATAAGAAAAGCCCTCATGTATTGAGGCATACTTTTGCAACACATATGCTGAACAATGGCGCTGATTTGAATGCGATTAAGGAATTACTAGGGCATGCAAATTTATCTGCTACCCAAATTTATACTCATAATACCATCGAAAAATTAAAAAAAATATATAAACAATCTCACCCAAAAGCTTAAAAACAGGAGGAAGCTATGAAAATTAACATCAGTTCAGTCCACTTTAAAGCGGATAAAAAATTAGAAGACTTTGTACAGGAAAGACTCGAAAAATTATCAACCGTTTTCGACGGTGTTATTGGCAGCGAAGTAACATTGAGGATTGATAAAAGCAGTACATCTGAAAACAAGGTTGCTGAAATAAAACTATTCGTAAGAGGAAACGATCTTTTTGCAAAAAAACAGTGTAAAACTTTTGAAGAAGCTGCGGATAATGCAGTAGGTGCGTTACGTAAACAACTTACCAAGCACAAAGCGAAAATAAAAGGGGTGTAAATTTGCACAGCATATATAATTGTATTACAAATAATTACGTGTAGTAAAAAAAATATTAAGAAAAAGTTTGGCAAAATTTTTGGTAATTAATAAATGAATTTATACATTTGCAGACCTTTTTAAAGAAGGTCTGTTTTTTTTTATCGTGATTAAAGCAGAAAGCAAAATAAAACCGTTTTTTGAAATTTTGCCGATGTAGCTCAGTTGGCCAGAGCAGCTGATTTGTAATCAGCTGGTCGGGGGTTCGAATCCCTCCATCGGCTCAACGTTCTTAACAAAAGAAATGTTATCCGAGGGGGGGGGTACCAGAGTGGTCAAATGGGGCAGACTGTAAATCTGTTGGCAACGCCTTCGGAGGTTCGAATCCTTCTCCCCCCACAGCTTAAATTTTGATTTAAGATTTGTGATTTACGATTAAAAAGAATAAATTTTTAGTGCGAAAACTTGAAATTTAACTTAAATTTTAAAATCATAAATCTAAAATCGTAAATTGAGTTGCGGAAGTAGCTCATTTGGTAGAGCGATAGCCTTCCAAGCTATAGGTGGCGGGTTCGAGCCCCGTCTTCCGCTCAAGAATAAGCCGGTGTAGTGCATCATGATTATAACCGGAAGAGTTATAAGGGCAAAATGGCTGAAAAAATGCCGATGTAGCTCAGGGGTAGAGCACTTCCTTGGTAAGGAAGGGGTCATGAGTTCAATTCTCATCATTGGCTCAAACAGTATTGACATTAAATTCATAGGTAACCAAATAATAATTTTATAACACTAACATCAATTTTATATGGCAAAAGAAAAATTCGATCGCTCCAAACCACACGTTAATGTTGGAACCATTGGTCATATCGATCACGGCAAAACTACTTTAACTGCAGCAATTACATTGATTCTTGCAGAAAAGGGATTATCAGAGTACAGGTCATTTGATTCAATTGACAATGCTCCGGAAGAAAAAGAAAGAGGTATAACTATCAATACTGCGCATGTTGAGTATTCTACAGAAAAGAGGCACTATGCCCACGTTGATTGCCCAGGACACGCTGACTATATCAAAAACATGGTTACAGGTGCCGCACAAATGGACGGTGCTATACTCGTTGTTGCTGCGACCGATGGACCTATGCCACAAACACGCGAACATATTCTTCTCGCTCGTCAGGTAGGTGTTCCAAGGATCGTGGTGTTTATGAATAAATGCGACATGGTTGATGATCCGGAATTACTGGATCTTGTTGAAATTGAAATCAGAGAACTTCTTACTTTCTATAAATTCGATGGTACAGCCACTCCGATTATCAGGGGATCCGCTCTTGGAGCTTTGAATAAAGAACCAAAATGGGTTGAAAAACTCATGGAACTGATGGATGCAGTTGACACATACATTCCTCTTCCTGTCCGCGATATGGAAAAGGCTTTCTTGATGCCGATTGAAGATGTGTTCTCAATCACAGGTCGTGGTACAGTTGGTACAGGCAAAATAGAAACGGGCGTGATAAATTCTGGCGATCCTGTTGATATCATTGGTATGGGTGCTGAAAAACTAAAATCAGTTGTTACCGGAGTAGAAATGTTCCGTAAGATTCTTGACAGAGGCGAAGCCGGTGATAATGTGGGTCTTCTTCTCAGAGGTATTGACAAGGACGAGATCCGCAGAGGGATGGTTATAGCAAAACCTGGTTCCATTAAACCTCATAAAGAGTTTAAAGCCGAAATATATGTGTTAAAAACAAATGAAGGAGGTCGTCATACTCCGTTCCACAATAAGTATCGTCCACAGTTCTATTTTAGGACAACTGACGTTACCGGTGAAGTTGAGTTGCCAGAAGGTGTTGAAATGGTTATGCCCGGCGATAATGTGACGATTACTGTTCATTTAATTGCTGAAATTGCATTAAATCTCAACCTCCGTTTTGCTATTCGTGAAGGTGGTAGAACCGTTGGGGCTGGACAGGTAACAGAAATTCTCGATAAATAAAAGAATTTTGATATAGATGCTCAAAATAAATGTATTCTGGAATTCCTGAATACTTTTCCGTGCATAAAGACATTAATATGAACGGGTGTAGCTCAAATGGTAGAGTAGCGGTCTCCAAAACCGTTGGTTGGGAGTTCGAGTCTCTCCACCCGTGCGGATAAATTAGATAAAAAAATGAAAAAAATAATTGGTTATATAAAGGAAACGTATGATGAACTGATGCACAAGGTTTCATGGCCCTCATGGAGTGAATTGCAAAGTAGTGCCATAGTTGTATCTATTGCCTCCCTTATAATCGCTGCAGTGGTGTTTTTGATGGATATTTCATTTGAGACTATTTTGAAACAGTTTTACTCACTGTTTTAAGCATGATAAGTTCAAAATAATTTATTTTTAATTAATAATCTATTTTTCAATTTGCAACAGAATGAGCGAACAGGAACCAAAAAAATGGTATGTGTTACGCGCAATTAGCGGGAATGAAAAAAAAATCAAGCAGTATATCGAAAATGAAATAAACAGGCTTGGTTTAAAAGATTTTGTTTCGCAGGTACTAATTCCGACTGAAAAGGTTTATCAGATACGGAAAGGGAAAAAGGTAAGCAAAGATAGAAACTATTTTCCCGGTTATGTGCTAATTGAGGCGGTTCTTACAGGAGAAATACCTCATATTATCAAACACATCCCCGGAGTTCTTGGTTTTTTAGGATCAAAAGGCGAACCGGTTCCTATGCGTGCTGCTGAAGTGAACAGAATTTTGGGTAAGGTAGATGAATTGTCAGAAAGAGACGAAGAACTCAATGCCCCGTTTATTATCGGCGAAACAGTTACAGTAATTGATGGTCCTTTTAACAGTTTTAGCGGAGTAATAGAAGAGATTAACGAAGAGAAGAAAAAACTTAAAGTAATGGTTAAAATTTTTGGAAGGAAGACCCCTCTGGAATTGAGTTTTATGCAAGTTGAAAAAGAATAGTTATTGGCTTTTCCGTGATGGAACTAAACAGAAATAAAAATGGCAAAAGAAGTAAGTGGATTAATTAAATTACAAATCAGAGGCGGACAGGCGAATCCATCTCCTCCGATAGGTCCTGCATTGGGTTCAAAAGGGTTGAACATCATGGAGTTCTGCAAACAATTTAATGCACGTACCCAGGATAGTATAGGAAAAGTAATTCCTGTTATTATCACTGTTTACAAAGATAAAACCTTTGATTTCATTATTAAAACGTCTCCTGTAGCTGTTCAGATTTTAGAAGCGGCTAAGTTAAAATCCGGATCCCCCGAACCAAACCGTAATAAGGTTGGTAATATATCATGGGATCAGGTAAAGCAAATAGCTGAAGTAAAGATGCCGGATCTTAATGCATTCACACTTGAATCGGCTATGAAAATGGTAGCCGGAACAGCCAGAAGTATGGGAATCACCATTAAAGGCAATCCCCCGTTTTAATAGAACCCTTCTAGAAAGGGAGTTTAATAAACAGAATTGGAAAATACTATAATCCAAAAAAAATGGCACACTTGACAAAAAAAAGAAAAGACGCTTTAGCAAAAATTGATAAAAACAAATTATATCCGTTGTCTGATGCTACTGCAGTAATTAAAAGTATCTCTTATACAAAATTTGATGCTTCTGTTGATGTTGATGTCCGATTGGGAGTTGATCCCAGAAAGGCCAATCAAATGGTAAGAGGATCGATTACCCTTCCGCATGGAACAGGTAAAACTTTAAAAGTGCTTGCATTATGCACCCCTGATAAAGAAGAAGAAGCTAAAGCTGCCGGTGCAGATTATGTGGGATTAGACGAGTACATAGATAAGATAAAAGGCGGGTGGACAGATGTTGATATAGTTATTACCATGCCCAGCGTTATGCCTAAAGTTGGGGCGTTGGGTAAAATATTAGGTCCAAGAGGACTTATGCCGAATCCTAAAACTGGTACCGTTACCATGGAGGTTGGCAAAGCTGTGAAAGATGCGAAGGGTGGTAAGATCGATTTCAAGGTGGATAAATATGGGATCATTCATTCTCAAGTGGGAAAAGTATCGTTTGATGCCGAAAAACTTACAGAGAATGCAAGAGAACTATTGCAAACTATCATGAAATTAAAACCTGCCGCCGCAAAAGGTACTTACATCAAAAGTATTTATTTGTCCAGTACGATGAGTTCCGGCATCCAAATCGAACCAAAATCAATAACCGTGTAAAATCCTGTAAGGGATGTTAAAAAAAAACAGACGAATTTTTACGTTATGAGAAAAAAAGAAGAAAAAAATAAAATCATTGATTCTTTGGTAGAGCAACTGAATAAACACAATAATTTCTATTTAACAGATATTTCGGACTTGAATGTCGAAATCACAAACAAACTTAGAAGAATGTGTTTTAAAAGAAATGTTGAATTGCAAGTTGTGAAAAACACATTGCTGAAAAAAGCAATGGAAAAAACAAATAAAAATTTGGACCCTTTGTTTGAATCTTTAAAAGGTTCAACATCCATTATGTTTTCCGATACGGGCAATTTACCTGCAAAGTTAATCAAAGAGTTTCGCAAGGGACAAAGTAAGCAAATAATTAAGGGCGCCTTTGTAGAAGAAACATGTTTTATTGGTGAAAACCTTCTTGAAACCCTTATCAACATTAAATCAAAGAAAGAACTTATAGGCGATATAATTTATTTACTTCAATCGCCGGCAAAAAATGTAATAAGTGCTTTACAATCCGGTGGTCATAAAATATCCGGTATTATAAAAACATTATCTGAAAAAGAATAATAGAGAAATATATACATACTTAATAAACTGATCAATAAAACAATTTTAAAAAACCTAATACAATGGCAGACATCAAAGCTTTAGCAGAACAGTTAGTAAATCTAACAGTAAAGGAAGTAAACGAATTAGCAAAAGTATTAAGAGAAGAATACGGCATTGAACCGGCAGCGGCAGCAGCAATAGTTGCAGCAGGTACTGTTGCAGACGTAGCAACGATAGAAGAAAAAACACAGTTCGATGTAATTCTTAAATCGGCCGGTGCACAGAAACTTCCTGTTGTAAAACTGGTAAAAGAGCTTACCAGTCTTGGTTTAAAGGAGGCAAAAGAATTAGTAGATGCTGCACCTAAAGCAATTAAAGAGTCCGTTACAAAAGACGAAGCTGAATCATTGAAAAAACAATTAGAAGACGCAGGAGCCGAAGTTGAGATTAAGTAATAATTTGACAAAATAAATAAATTGAAGTTTTAACTTCTGCTGTCTGAACACTCAGAAGTTTTTGCTTTATCACTTATATTAGTCTTTTTATTTACTTATAACTTAAAATTTCAGACCTTGACTCACAATATTAAAAATCAGCGAATAAATTTTGCGTCAAAAGATAATCAGTTTCCGTATCCTGATTTTCTTGAAATCCAGTTAAAATCTTTTCAGGATTTTTTCCAGTTGGAGACAACGTCTGAAAACAGGAAAAATGAAGGTTTATACAAGGTATTTGCCGAAAATTTTCCAATTACAGATGCCCGAAACAACTTTGTTTTGGAATTTATAGATTATTATATCGATCCGTCTCGCTATTCAATTGAAGAATGTATTGAAAGAGGTTTAACATACAGCGTTCCTCTTAAAGCAAAACTAAAATTGTATTGCACCGATCTGGAACATGAAGATTTCGAAACCATTATTCAGGACGTTTATTTGGGTACAGTACCCTATATGACTCCTAAAGGTACTTTTGTAATCAATGGTGCCGAAAGAGTTGTCGTTTCTCAATTGCACCGTTCACCGGGTGTATTCTTTGGATCCAGCAGACATGCAAATGGTACACAGCTTTATTCTGCCAGAATCATTCCTTTCAAAGGATCATGGATGGAATTTGCAAATGACATCAACAATGTGATGTATGCATACATCGACCGAAAAAAGAAATTACCCGTAACAACTCTTCTCAGGGCTATTGGTTTTGAAAGCGACAAAGACATTTTAGAAATTTTCGGATTAGCTGATGAAGTAAAGGTGAGCAAATCCGGATTGAAGAAATATGTCGGAAGAAAACTTGCTGCAAGGGTTTTACGTTCATGGATCGAAGACTTTGTAGATGAAGATACTGGTGAAGTTGTATCAATTGAACGGACTGAAGTGATTATTGACAGGGAAACGATCCTTGATAATGATCACATTGATTTGATCGTTGATTCAGGTGCGAAAACAATACTTCTTCATAAGGAAGAAGGCCATAATGTCGATTTCTCTATTATCTACAATACCCTTCAGAAGGATACAGCAAACTCTGAAAAAGAAGCTGTAGAATTTATTTACAGACAACTTAGAAATGCCGAGCCCCCTGATGAAGAAACAGCAAGAGGAATCATTGAAAAACTTTTCTTCTCCGACAAACGATACAACTTAGGAGAAGTTGGACGATACAGAATCAATAAAAAACTACAGCTTGATATCCCTGCGGATGTCAAAGTTCTTACAAAAGAAGATATCATCTCTATCATCAAATTTCTTATAGAATTGGTGAATTCAAAAACCGAAGTAGATGATATCGACCATTTAAGCAACCGTAGAGTAAGAACAGTTGGCGAACAGTTGTTCTCGCAATTTGGCGTCGGTCTTGCCAGAATGGCCCGTACTATCCGCGAAAGAATGAATGTTCGTGATAATGAAGTATTCACTCCTACTGATCTTATTAATGCAAAAACACTGTCGTCGGTTATTAATTCCTTCTTCGGAACGAATCAATTGTCGCAGTTTATGGATCAAACCAACCCGCTTGCAGAATTAACGCATAAGCGCAGAATGTCGGCATTAGGTCCGGGAGGTCTTTCCAGAGAAAGAGCCGGTTTTGAAGTTCGTGATGTTCATTATACTCATTATGGACGCTTGTGCACCATTGAAACGCCCGAAGGTCCGAACATTGGTCTTATTTCTTCTCTTTGTGTTTACGCAAAGATCAACCATCTTGGATTCATTGAAACACCATATCGTGTTGTGAAAAACGGAAAGGTAGATTTTAAAGAAGCACCTATTTATCTTAGTGCTGAAGAAGAAGAAAAAAAGATTATTGCGCAAGCTAATGCATCTTTATTAAAAGATGGCAGGTTTGAAAGCTCTAAGGTGAAAGCAAGATTTCTTGCTGATTATCCGATAGTGGAACCAAAACAGGTTGATTTAATGGACATAGCTCCTAACCAGATTGCATCTATTGCCGCATCATTGATCCCTTTTCTGGAACATGATGACGCAAACCGTGCTTTGATGGGATCGAATATGATGCGCCAAGCCGTTCCTTTATTAAAACCGGAAACTCCAATAGTAGGCACAGGACTTGAAGAAATTGTTGCACGTGATTCTAGGGTTTTGATAAGTGCTGAGGGTGATGGGATAGTAGAATATGTTGATGCAAATGAAATCGTTGTCAGATATACAAGAAATGAAGAAAAAAAACTTGTAAGTTTTGACGATGATGTGAAAAGGTACAAACTTTTGAAGTTTTGTAAAACAAACCAAAACACATGCCTTAACCTGAATCCTATCGTTAAAAAGGGCGATAAGGTGAAGAATGGACAATTAATCTGTGAAGGTTATGCTACCAGAAATGGCGAACTGGCGCTGGGAAGAAATCTTACTGTTGCATTCATGCCATGGAAAGGATATAATTTTGAAGATGCGATAGTTATTTCTGAAAAAGTTGTGCGCGAGGATTGGTTCACTTCTCTTCATATCGATGAATTTATCCTTGAGGTACGGGATACAAAACGTGGTATCGAAGAGCTTACCAATGATATTCCAAATGTCAGTGCAGAGGCTACCAAGGATCTTGACGAAAATGGCCTCATCCGAACTGGCGCTGAGGTGGTAGAAGGAGATATACTTATCGGTAAGATCACACCAAAAGGTGAAACGGATCCTACACCCGAAGAAAAGCTTTTAAGGGCAATTTTCGGCGATAAAGCAGGTGATGTGAAAGATGCTTCTTTGAAAGCGCCTCCATCATTGCGCGGTGTGGTAATTGATAAAAAACTCTTTTCAAGGGTTATCAAGGATAGAAAAACAAAAACCAAAGAAAAAGTTCTTTTATTAAAGTTTGAAGACGATTATAATAAAGCCGAACTTGAACTTAAATCCAAGTTAATTGATAAGTTGATGGTTCTTGTTGCCAGTAAAACATCACAAGGTGTTTATAACAATTTTAAAGAAATTATTATCCCGAGAGGCGCAAAATTCACACAGAAACTTCTTATGGGTGTCGATTATTCTATTGTCAATCCGAACAAATGGACCACCGACAAAGATAAAAACGATCTGGTAAAAGAATTACTCCGTAATTATAATATCAAATTAAAGGATATTCTTGGAGATTATAACCGTAAAAAATTTTCGGCTACTGTTGGTGATGATTTGCCAAGTGGTATTATTCAGCTTGCAAAGGTTTTTGTTGCAAAGAAGAGAAAATTGAAAGTGGGCGATAAGATGGCAGGGCGTCATGGTAATAAAGGTATTGTCGCAAAGATTGTTAGAGAAGAAGATATGCCTTTTCTTGAAGACGGAACTCCTGTTGACATCGTTCTTAACCCGCTTGGTGTGCCTTCACGAATGAACCTTGGACAAATTTATGAGACAGTGCTTGGATGGGCTGGAATGAAATTGGGTTTGACTTTCTCAACTCCGATTTTTGACGGCGCCACCATTAACGACATTAATGGGTATTTGAAAAAAGCAGGCTTACCGGAAGAAGGTAAAGTATATCTCTACGACGGTGGAACCGGTGAACGCTTTGATCAGCAAGCTACGGTAGGATTGATCTATATGATGAAATTAGGTCATATGGTTGACGATAAAATGCATGCACGTTCCATAGGCCCTTATTCGCTGATTACGCAGCAACCTCTTGGAGGTAAAGCACAGTTTGGTGGGCAAAGATTTGGCGAAATGGAAGTTTGGGCTCTTGAAGCATTTGGAGTTGCTAATATCCTGCAAGAGGTTCTCACTGTGAAATCAGACGATGTAGTTGGCAGAGCTAAAGCTTATGAATCTATCGTAAAGGGTGAAACCATGCCTGTTCCCTGCGTTCCTGAATCCTTTAATGTATTGGTTCATGAACTGAGGGGACTTGGTTTGAATCTCTCTTTCGATTAATTAATAAACACTAGTTATAAAACGGTCATAAATTGTCATTAAGTCATCCATGGTCATTAGTAGTCATTAATTGTAAAGGATAAGACAATCAATGACAGCGAGGTTAATGACCATTGATAACGCGAAGCGAATGACCAATTACATTATAAATATTCAAAATATCAATTTAATATATGGCCTTCAGAAAAGAAAATAATGTCAGAAACACTTTCTCGAAAATAACCATTAGTCTTGCTTCTCCGGAAGCAATACTTGAACGGTCAAGCGGAGAAGTATTAAAACCGGAAACCATTAACTACCGTACCTATAAACCTGAAAGGGATGGGTTGTTTTGCGAAAGAATATTCGGACCGGTGAAGGACTGGGAATGCCATTGCGGAAAATATAAAAGGATAAGGTACAAAGGCATTGTGTGCGATCGTTGTGGTGTAGAAGTGACAGAAAAAAAGGTAAGAAGGGAACGGATGGGGCATATTCAGTTGATCGTCCCTGTTGCTCATATCTGGTTTTTTCGCTCACTCCCCAATAAAATTGGATATTTGTTAGGTTTGCCTACCAAGAAACTTGATATGATTATTTATTACGAAAGATATGTGGTAATAAATCCTGGTATCAAACAGACAGACGATGTCAATTATTTGGATTTTTTGACTGAAGAAGAATATTTCAATATTATTGAAAGCCTTCCAAAAGAAAACCAGTTGCTTGAAGATGATGATCCGAATAAATTCATTGCCAAGATGGGTGCAGATGCTTTGCATGACTTGCTTGCACGCCTCAATCTGGATCAGTTATCATTCGATCTTCGCCATAAAGCAAATAATGAAACTTCACAACAAAGAAAACAGGATGCACTTAAACGCCTGCAGGTTGTTGAATCATTCAGGGAAGCCAATAAAAGAATTGAAAACCGTCCTGAATGGATGATTGTAAAAATTGTTCCTGTTATTCCTCCTGAATTAAGGCCTCTTGTTCCCCTTGATGGTGGACGTTTTGCTACATCCGATCTAAATGATCTATATAGAAGAGTTATAATACGCAATAACCGTTTGAAGAGACTTATCGAAATCAAGGCGCCTGATGTAATTCTACGTAATGAAAAGAGAATGCTCCAGGAAGCCGTTGATTCATTATTTGATAATTCGAGAAAAGCCAATGCAGTTAAAACTGAATCAAATAGAGCGCTGAAATCACTTAGCGACAGCCTGAAAGGGAAACAAGGCCGTTTCCGTCAGAACTTGCTCGGTAAAAGAGTTGACTATTCGGCACGTTCAGTTATTGTGGTTGGGCCTGAATTGAAATTACACGAATGTGGTATCCCAAAAGATATGGCATCCGAACTATTCAAGCCTTTTATTATCCGCAAAATGCTGGAAAGAGGTATTGTAAAAACTGTAAAATCAGCAAAAAAGATAGTTGACCGAAAAGATCCTGTTGTATGGGATATTCTTGAAAGTGTATTAAAAGGTCATCCTGTTCTGCTTAATCGTGCACCTACCTTGCACAGGTTAGGTATTCAGGCATTCCAACCAAAACTTATTGAAGGGAAAGCTATCCAGTTACATCCGCTTGTTTGTACGGCATTTAATGCGGACTTTGATGGTGACCAGATGGCTGTTCATGTTCCCCTTGGACCTGCTGCTATCCTTGAAGCTCAGACCTTGATGCTGGCATCACACAATATCCTGAATCCTGCCAACGGTGCGCCTATTGCCATCCCTTCGCAGGATATGGTACTGGGGTTGTATTATATGACCAAAGGCCGTAAAAGTATTGAGGGATTCCCGGTGAAAGGGGAAGGAATGACTTTTTATTCTGCCGAAGAAGTAATCATTGCATATAATGAGAAAAAAGTAGACTTACATGCTTTTATTAAGGTGAAAATTGATGACAAAGGAGAAAAAAAGATTATTGAAACCACCGTTGGGCGCGTTATATGTAACATTGTTGTTCCTAAAGAATATGGGTTTATCAATGAACTTATAACTAAGAAATCACTTAGGGATATCATAGGTGGGATTTTGAAAAAGGCTGGTGTTAAAATAACGGCAAAATTTTTAGATGATCTTAAAGATATTGGCTTCAGCATGGCATTTAAAGGTTGTTTGTCGTTCAAATTAAGTGATGTAGTTATTCCTGAAATAAAAGGAAACCTGATTGAACAAGCCAATGCTGAAGTGGAAGAAGTGATGAGTAATTACAGCATGGGTTTAATCACCAACAATGAGCGTTATAATCAGATCATCGATATTTGGACACATACAAATTCCAAGGTTACGCAGGCATTGATGGACAGTTTGTCGAAGGATAAACAAGGTTTTAATCCTGTTTACATGATGCTTGATTCCGGAGCCCGTGGATCAAAAGAACAGATCCGTCAGTTGTGCGGAATGAGAGGCTTGATGGCAAAACCTCAAAAATCAGGTGCTACAGGAGGAGTAATTATTGAAAACCCAATTCTTTCAAATTTTAAGGATGGCCTTTCAATCCTTGAGTACTTTATCTCTACGCATGGCGCTCGTAAAGGTCTTGCCGATACAGCCCTTAAAACAGCGGATGCCGGTTATCTTACGCGTCGTTTGGTTGATGTAGCACAGGATGTCGTAATTACCGAAGAAGACTGCGGAACTCTTAGGGGTCTTACAACTCATGCTCTTAAAAATAATGAAGAAATAGTTGAAAGCCTTTTCGATAGGATATTAGGACGAACTTCACTACATAATATTTATCATCCGATTACGGGAAATTTGATCGTTTCTGAAGGACAGGAATTCACCGAAGAAATATGCGCCGAGATTGAAAAGTCCCCGATCGAGTCGGTTGAAATACGTTCGGTTTTAACCTGCGAATCTAAACAAGGTGTATGTGCAAAATGTTATGGACGTAATCTTGCAACTGGATATATGGTTCAAAAAGGAGAGGCTGTGGGTGTTATTGCTGCACAGTCGATTGGCGAACCTGGCACACAGCTTACACTTCGTACATTCCATGTCGGTGGTGTTGCGGGTGGAAACATCGCTTCTTCATCAAATGTGACAGCAAAATATAATGGAATTCTTGAAATAGATGAATTGCGTTATGTGGAATATGAGAATGCTAATGGCGACAAATATGATGTTGTTATAGGTCGGTCGGCAGAAATGAGAATCATAGATATAAATACAAAAATCGTTCTTACTACAAACCAGATTCCATACGGAGCACGTTTATTCTTTAGAAACGGAAAAAAAGTGAAAGAAAATGATATTATTTGCGACTGGGATCCTTTCAATGCAGTTATTTTATCAGAATATACCGGAAAAGTCGAATTTGAAAACATCATTGAAAACCTTACCTATCACGTTGAATCTGACGAACAAACCGGCTATCATGAAAAAGTAATCATTGAAAGCCGTGATAAAAGCAGGAACCCTACTATTAATATTATGAATTCAACAAAAAAAGTTGTTAAGACATACGATATTCCTGTTGGTGCTCATATTACCGTAAATAATAATGACAAAATTAAAGCAGGGGATATCCTTGTAAAGATACCGAGAACAGTTGGAAAGGCTGGTGATATCACTGGAGGTTTGCCGCGGGTAACAGAACTGTTCGAAGCACGTAATCCGTCCGATCCTGCTGTTGTTGCTGAAATTGATGGCGTTGTTTCTTTTGCAAAGAAAATCAAAAGGGGTAATCGTGAGGTCATTATTACATCAAAAACCGGTGAAGAAAAACACTACCTCATTTCATTGACAAAACAAATACTTGCGCAGGAAAATGACTATGTGAGAGCCGGAACACCTCTTTCTGATGGCGCTGTGACACCATCTGATATCCTTGCAATAAAAGGACCTACCAAAGTGCAGGAGTACCTTGTTAATGAGGTACAGGAAGTATACCGTTTGCAAGGGGTGAAGATTAATGACAAACACTTTGAGACCATCGTACGTCAAATGATGCGTAAAGTTGAAATCGTTGACCCTGGTGATACCAAGTTCCTCGAAGGAGAAATTGTGAATAAGGCTGATTTCAATGAAGAGAACGATTGGATGTTTGGAAAGAAAGTAGTTGTTGATCCATGCGATTCTCTTACAATGAAATCAGGTCAGATAATCACTGTGAGAAAGTTGAGAGATGAAAACTCTATTTTAAAACGCAAGGATAAAAAACTGGCTGAATCCCGTGATGCTGTCCCTGCCACGTCCAGCCAGATATTACAGGGTATTACAAGAGCCTCTTTACAGACAAAGAGTTGGCTTTCTGCAGCATCATTCCAGGAAACAACGAAGGTTTTGACCGAAGCCGCTGTTAATGGAAAGAGTGATTACCTCACTGGACTGAAAGAAAATGTTCTTGTAGGTCACCTGATACCTGCTGGTACAGGGTTGAGAGAGTACGATAACATTATTGTCGGATCAATGGAAGAATTTCAAAAATTAATAGCATCTAAAGAGGCGGTTACTGAGTAGAAAAAAATGATTTTATACTTTGCGCCGGACAAATTATTACATTTCTTTTGAGTCATAGTTATTGGTATACAGCAGCCGGTTTGGTCGTTAGTCTATGTCTTTAATTAATTTTTACCAATAACCAGAACCCATTGACTAAACTGGCAGCTCTGACTATAAACCAAAGACCTATCAAAATGTACAAATTTATTACGTTTTTAGTATAGATTGGCGACGAACAAAACTTTAAAACTCTTATTATGGCAGACGAACAAAATATCCAGAACCAACTAAATATTGAATTACCCGAGGATGTTGCTGAAGGTGTATATTCAAATTTGGCAATTATCACTCATTCCAATTCGGAGTTTGTGATTGATTTTATTAAAATGCTTCCTGGAATTCCTAAAGCAAAAGTAAAATCGAGAATTGTTCTTACACCCCAACACGCGAAAAGATTGCTGGTAGCGCTTAAGGACAACATTGTAAAATTTGAGAATGCTCATGGTACAATAAAAGTTGAAGAGTTTGCTGCCTTCCCGATGAATTTCGGAGGACCTATTCCGCAAGCATAATACAAATAATGTTTAGTAAAAGATTCGGAAGCCACCCGCTTAAAAGCGTTACAAATGAGCGCAAATATTATTAATCCGATTCAATCATCAATAATAAAAAAAGGCTGCCTTTCTTTGTTTGGTAGCCTTTTTTTATGAAATAATTGGATATTATTTTATTTAACAATAAGTTTTTTAATAAATCTTGTTCCATTAGCATTTAAAGAAATAAAATAATTTCCTGAAGCTAAATCTTCAACATTAATAGTTGTGTTATATTTACCAATGCTCTTACTACCTAAATCAATAGTTCTAATAACTTTACCAGCCACATTAATAATGTCAATACTTGCTTTACTGTTATATTGTAAAGCATAGTCAATTGAAGCAACCTTGCTAACAGGATTGGGATAAATACTTAATTTCATTCCCTGATAAAAATCAGCATCATTAATACCACTACCTTCTTCAATAACGGCAAAAACTGACATATTTACATCAAGAGTTGATACACTTGTAGCCATCCAGTAATAAACCTGTGGATCTGATGTATAAACAGTGTAATTTAAACCTAAACCATCACCAATTGCATCACAAAATAAATAAGCTGTATCACCATGTTCACGGATAGTTTTGAAATTAGTAACAATTGAAAAATCAGCCGATACCGTGGCTAAACTAGGAAACTGAAAATAATTAAATGCAAACCAATTAGTATCAAGATTCGCAATTGATATTGACGCGGTTTGTAAAGGAGTTTGCTGGTAAACATTAGGACCGGGACCTGTTGTACTGTTTTGATCTATAATTGCCTGAGCTGCTGCAACAAGATATAAAGATGCTTGCATAACAGATGATGAATTATTGGAACCATTGTATTTGCCGCTAATAAGGGCAAGCACACCTGAAATTCTAATAGAAGCAGAATTCACATAGCTTTGTGCCCAATAATCAGTAGAGTCAGCATTAACACCAAACCAATATCCTATGCGGTTATCACTTGCATCTGACATATAATATGTATGTATTTCAGCAGTAGGATCTGCAAAACAAGGTATACTTCCCACTGTCCAACCAATGGTGTCAATTGTAGCCTTTGATGAGCTTTTTTCAATTTTAATTACACTTTTTGATATTTTTCCTTGTGTTCCTATTCCTTTAGGAATCATTTGACCGAAAGAAATTGCGCTTACCAAAATAAGAGCCATTAATAAGTAAACTTTTTTCATTTTTTCATTTTTTTAGTTAATAATTATTTGATTTCATTTTTTATTACCTGCAAATTTATATTTTTTTTATTTAATACAAAAAGATTATTAATTTTTTTTACACAAATTATTTCAATATAATCATTTTTTTTTTCAACCTGTGCTTGCCCGTTTTCAATGAATATTAATAAAGTCCGCTTTTCAACTTTTCAGAATCAATAAAAATACTATGTCTGCCGGCAGTTTGGTCCCCTTCATTATATAACAAAATTAATTTGCCTGCCATATCATATATTTCTAATGCAACATTTCCGTCGTTTTGTATTTCATATTGTACCGACGTGGCATTTGAGGCCGGGTTAGGCTGGTTCTGGCTTAATTTTATTCCATCGATAAAATAATTATCATTTACGTTTGCCGAACTCTTATCTGCAATAATAAAAATTCCCAGGTCGAGATCCATACCCCAGTTAGATGGTTCAAGAATGGTGTGCCACGTGTTGTCGCTGAATTTATTCCATGAAAGCTCTGTTCCCTGTGCATCTTCGTCTGTTGTTGTTACAAGCCCAAGAGTATCGTCGGTGATCTGAGAAAAATTAATTCCTGCAGCATAATCAACATACACAATAAAAGAGTCGGGAAAAGTCAGAAATGTCAGGTTTGTTGTGTCAATCTGATTTACTGCAATTTTTATTATTTTTTTTACAGTACACGGAGCATTGTTAACAGTTCCTGATAAAGCAGTTCCGGGCCCGTCCAGATTATATACAACCACATTCAATGTGTCTGCAGTTCCAAGCTGTTCTTTAGCGCCAACCCACAATGCAATACCATCAACAATATACGAAGTGGTTACTCTGTATACCTGTGCATACGCCCTATCTCCCAAAGTGTTTGTCCCGAAATCATATCCGCCGTCAATAAATTTGTAAAGTGTATTTGTTCCTGTTGCAAAACTCGCAGGTCTTAAAGTATCTGTTGGGAATTTATTGTTGTGTTCTATTACAGGTATTGAAATATATTTACTTTTTTCTCTTTGTGCAAAAGAGCTATTAAAAGAAAACACAGCAATTATACAAACAGAGAAAGTAATCTTCAGGTTCATAATGTTATATATTTTGATTAAGTTAATAAAAAGGCTGTCCCTAATTTTCGGGACAGCCTTTTTAAATTATATTTTTCAAAAATTATTGCGTAATAATCATTTTCTTTGTTAACCTGTGGTTGTCGGCTTTCAGAGAATAGAAATATGTACCTTTCATTAATTTGTCAGAATCAACAAGTATGTTGTGTTTGCCTGCGATCTGTTTGCCTTCGTCATAAGAAAGAACTAATCTTCCTGTTATATCATATATTTCCAGAGAAACACTTGCGCTGTTTTGAATTTCATACTGAATAAGAGTAGCGTTTGTAGAAGGATTCGGTTGGTTCTGGTTTAATTTGATACCATCAATAAAATAGTCATTTTCGATACTAGCAGTTGTATTAACAACAGGGAATATTGCTAAATCTATTTGCAAGTCACCCCATGAAAAATACATTGAATACCAGCCATCAGTACCACTCCATAATTCCCAAGCTAAAGAGTCGTTTGACCAACAACCTTCTTTTGAAGACAATACGGCAACAGTATCAGGTGCCTGATCAATTACAAAACTTGCAAAAAACATAGATGTGACAGAAACTGGAGTTGAAAAATGATATGCGGTTAAACCAGTTGAAGCAATTGTATTCGTTGGTACTGTGGCACTTGTGCCTAATACAGCCTGTGGTCCTTTCGTTGTTGCATTTACACTATATATTTTAAAACTGGTAGAGCCGCTACCAGAGGGCGTGTTTGTCCAAACAGGAGCTAAAACATCTGTTACCTGAGCAGATCCTGTTATGTAGAATTTTTGAGCTTTTTCCAAATCACCCCATCCATTAGTACCACATATGTATCCATTGTATGCCCCCTGGCTAGTATAACCACCGTACAATTCTAATGAATCACAACCAGCGGTAAGAAACGATGCCGGATAAAGCGTATCTGTTGATTTATCAGCATTGATGTTTAAGGGTTTAAAAGAGATTGAACTTCCTGCTTGCCTTTGAGCATAAGCTCCAAACGAAACAGCGATTGCTACAATTAAAATGTAAATTTTTTTCATAATGTATTTTTTTTAAGTTTAGTTTTTTTATTACTTAATGCAAAATTACATTTTTTTTTTAATTCACAAACAAATTTAGTTATTTTTTATCTTGATACAATACTTTGTATATCAGTCTTTTACCTGCCTGCCTTGCCGTCAGGCATATTTTGTTTTGTGGGTTCGCAGGAACAAACAAGATTTCTGTCGCCATAAGCATCATCTATCTTTGATACTGTGGGCCAGTATTTATCATTTTTAAGATTTTCTACCGGAAAAACTGCTTTTGTTCGGGAGTATGGCGCAGTCCATTCATCTGCCATTGCAACTTTTAGCGTATGGGGCGCTTTTTTGATAACATTATTTGCTTTGTCAGCTTTACCTTCTTCAATTTCATGTATTTCCTGCCTGATGGCGATCATAGCTTCGCAAAACCTGTCGAGTTCAGTTAATGGTTCGCTTTCGGTAGGTTCAACCATTAAAGTTCCGTGAACAGGAAAAGCGACAGTGGGTGCATGGAATCCGTAATCCATAAGCCTTTTCGCAATATCAATTGCTTCAATATCTGCAGTTCTTTTAAATGAATTACAGTCGAGTATCATTTCGTGAGCAACACGATTTTTTATACCTGTGTAAAGGATTGGATAGTGAGCTTCGAGTTTTGTTTTCAGATAGTTTGCATTTAGAATAGCCATTTTTGTAGCTTCTGCCAAGCCATTGCTCCCCATCATTTTAATATAGCCATAAGAAATGGGCAATACCATTGCGCTGCCGAAAGGTGCCGCTGAAACCGCTGAAATGCCTTTATCACCACCTGTCTTAACAAGCGAATGGGAAGGAAGGAAAGTCACCAGATGTTTGGCAACACCAATAGGACCTACACCCGGGCCACCTCCTCCATGAGGGATTGCGAATGTTTTATGAAGGTTAAGATGGCAAACATCGGCGCCAATAAGTCCAGGATTGGTAAGTCCTACCTGTGCATTCATATTTGCGCCATCCATGTATACCTGTCCGCCGTTATCATGAATGATCTTAATTATTTCAAGGATGCCTTCTTCAAATACACCGTGTGTAGAAGGATATGTTACCATTAACGCCGAAAGCCGATCCTTATATTGTTGCGCCTTTTCTCTAAGGTCGTTTATTTCGATATTCCCTTTTTCATCGCATTTCACCACAACCACCTGCATCCCTGCCATTACGGCGCTTGCAGGATTGGTCCCATGGGCAGAGGCGGGGATAAGCGTTATAGCACGCTGATGTTCTCCTTTGCTCAGGTGATAAGCTCTGATCACCATTAATCCTGCATATTCGCCTGCCGCTCCTGAATTAGGCTGGAAAGAGATGCCTGCAAAGCCTGTTATTGCACAAAGGTCTTTTCCCAGTTTTTCTATTAATTCATAATATCCTTTCGCCTGATCTGCAGGAACAAAAGGGTGAATAGCGCCAAATTCAGGCCAACTGAGGGCAAATAATTCAGCAGCAGCAGTTAGTTTCATGGTGCAACTTCCAAGAGGTATCATTGAGCGGTTAAGCGAAAGATCCTTCACTTCAAGCTTTTTAATATACCTCATCATTTCTGTTTCGGAATGATGCGAATTAAAAACAGGGTGTTGAAGGAATTTGCTGTTCCTTAACAGATTTGGCAGAAGATTGCTTAACCCTGCACATTCAGTAATTTCTGCGAATGGTTTACAATTTGCACCGGCAAATATTTTTAAAATCACATTTAAATCAGCAATATCAGTTGTTTCATCCACGCTGATGCCAACAAGTTTTTCGGAAATATAACGAAAATTCATTTCATGTTCAAGAGCCGGCTTACGGATCATTTCAGCAGAAACAGCATCAGGAAGTGTTATTTTGAGCGTATCAAAGAAAAATTTATTTTCCTGTGTGTATCCTAATTTCTGTAATTCCGTTGAAAGGATGCTTGCATTTTTATGAATATCTTTTGCTATTTCTTTCACTCCGTTAAAGCCGTGATATATGGCATACATGCCGGACATGATTGCAAGAAGCGCTCCCGATGTGCAGATGTTTGAAGTTGCTTTTTCTCTCTTAATATGTTGCTCTCTTGTCTGAAGAGCCATGCGCAACGCCCTGTCGCCGTTAGCATCCACAGATACGCCAATGATCCTGCCGGGCATATTCCTTTTAAAAGTTTCCTTAGTTGCAAAATACCCTGCCTGCGGTCCACCAAAACCCATAGGTAATCCGAATCTTTGTACAGAACCTATTACCACATCGGCGCCCCATTCTCCGGGAGGAGTGAGCAAAGCAAGACTCATCAGATCGGCTGCCACAGCCACAGGAGTATTATTTGCATGAGCTTTTTTCACAAAATCAGCATAATCGTTCACCTTTCCACTTTGCGTAGGATATTGAACAATAGCGCCAAATATTTTATCGTTAAAAATAAAATCTGAATGTTTACATATAATCAATTCAATACCCAAAGGGGCAGAGCGGGTTTTCAATACATCAATTGACTGTGGGAATAGGTCTTCGGAAACAAAAAACCGGTTTGTGCCCCGTTTTACTGCATCTTTTGAGCGCGCATTGAACAACATGATCATGGCTTCGGCAGCAGCTGTAGCTTCATCAAGCAATGATGCGTTGGCGATTTCCATACCCGTCATATCAATGATCATCGTTTGGAAATTCAGAAGGGCTTCCAACCTGCCCTGCGAGATCTCAGCCTGGTATGGTGTGTAAGCAGTGTACCAACCAGGGTTTTCAAGTATGTTTCGTTGAATGACGCAGGGTGTAATGGTATTATAATAACCAAGCCCGATAAATGATTTGTAAATTTTATTTTTTGAGCCGATTTTCCTCAGATGAGAGATATACTCATACTCATTGATACCTTTTGGCAGCGCCAATGACTCTTTCATCCGGATAGATTGAGGAATTGTTTGTTCTATTAATTCATCAACTGACTTCACACCGACTACCGCCAGCATTCTTTTTGTTTCTTCTTTTCCGGGGCCTATGTGGCGACCTGTAAAATTATCTTTGATCATGATATTAACTGTTATTTCTTTATTCTCATGGCATAAAATGACCGCCATACAAATGTAAGAGCGATGATAAAAAAGATTCCGCCAATGTAAGGTGCATACTCCCTGAAACTTTCTGAAATAGCAATTTCCATAGCAAGAAGACCAAACAGGGTTGTAAATTTTATGATTGGATTCATTGCAACTGAAGAAGTATCCTTAAAAGGATCGCCAACAGTATCGCCAATAACAGTTGCATCATGTAAAAGAGTACCTTTTTCTTTCAGGTCAACTTCTACTACTTTTTTAGCATTATCCCATGAACCACCGGCATTAGCCATAAATATCGCCTGAAACAATCCAAAAACCGCAATAGATATTAAGTAACTTACAAAGAATGATACAGGAGCGGAAAGATTTGCTTTTTCAGTAATATCAGAAACATTAGTAATATCACCGGGAGCAGAAAAAAAAGCAAAAGCTAATGCAAAAGCAAAAATACCGATGAAAATATTAAACATCCCTTTTTGAGCATACTGTGTGCATATTTTAACAACTTCCTTTGATTTTTCAACATCCGCTTTTTTAGGGGCGTTGGGATCCAGGTTGATATTTTTCTTGATGTATGCTACTGCACGGTGTGCCCCGGTTGTAACAGCCTGCATTGATGCGCCCGTAAACCAATAAATAACGGCTCCTCCTGCAATAAATCCAAGTATAGAATAAGGATTTAGAAGGTTCAAAATCTGTTCGGGTTTGACTCCTAAAACATTTTGAATAACAAGAATCAAAGAAAATATCATTGTAGTAGCGCCTACTACCGCAGTGCCTATTAAAACCGGTTTTGCAGTTGCTTTAAAAGTGTTTCCGGCGCCATCATTAGCTTCCAGGTAATGTTTTGCTTTTCCGAAATCGGGTTTGAATCCAAAATCTCTTTCAATTTCATCTGAAACATTTGGATTTTCTTCAATTAAAGAAAGTTCATAAACTGATTGTGCATTATCGGTCACAGGACCGTAGCTGTCAACTGCTATCGTAACGGGCCCCATGCCTAACATACCAAATGCTACTAACCCGAAAGCAAAAATGGAAGGATATATCATAATGCTGCTAAGCCCGAATGTGCTTGCAAAATAAGCGCCGAACATTAATCCTAAAAATACTATGCCTTGCCAGAATGCGCTGAAGTTACCTGCAACCAAACCGGATAATATGGTTAAAGAAGCGCCGCCTTCACGTGAAGCCGTAACAATTTCGTTAACGTGCTTTGATTTAGGGCTGGTAAAAATTTTAGTAAATTCGGGGATAAGGGCGGCGCCTAAAGTACCAAAACTGATAATAGTTGAAAGAACAATCCAAAGGTTACCCGATACAGCTCCGATATCGGAAAAAGGTCCAATCATTAAATAACTTACCACAAAAGTTACAATAATAGATAGGACAGAAGTTATCCAGACTAAGTGAGTAAGCGGTTGTTCAAAATCCAGGTCGTCTTTATGGCTGTATAAGGATTGGCTAAGCACCCTGTTGATCCAGAAAGATACAATAGAAGTGATGACCATTAAAATACGCATTACAAATATCCAGGTAAGCAGATTCGTTTGGTATTCAATTTTGTTCACGTCTTCCATTCCAAAGCCTACAGCGAGTACAATAAATGAAATTAAAGCCACACCGGTAACACCATAAGTTTCAAACCCATCGGCAGTAGGACCAACGCTATCTCCTGCATTATCTCCTGTACAATCAGCTATAACGCCTGGGTTGCGGGGGTCATCTTCACCAATTTTGAAAACAACTTTCATTAAATCTGAACCTATATCTGCAATTTTTGTAAAAATTCCACCGGCAATACGTAATGCGGATGCACCAAGTGATTCACCAATTGCGAAACCAATAAAACTGGCGCCGGCCAATTCTCTTGGAACATATAATAAAATGATAAGCATCATAATCAATTCAACACAAACCAACATAACACCGATGCTCATGCCGGCATCAAGAGGTATATTTAATAATTTTAAAGGTTTCCGTTCAAGCGAAGCAAAAGCCATCCGGCTATTAGCTAAGGTATTCATACGGATTCCAAACCATGCAACTCCATAAGAACCTAAAATACCTATTACAGTCCAGCTAATAATTAATAATACTCCGCCAAAACTTTGATGTTGTAAAAACCCAAAGTAAAAGGCAACACAAGCTGCAATAAATATAAAAAGAATAACTAAAAATTTTCCCTGCTGTATCAGATAAGTTTTACAAGTTTCAAATATTACTTTTGAAACATCCAGCATTGAAACGTGGGCATTGAGCTTTTTGACTTTCATGAATTGATAAAGTCCAAATCCCAAACCCAGTAAGCAAACAACAAATCCCCACATTAACAGGTTGTTCTGATTGGAAGTAAGTTCGGGAATTTTTAAATCCGCTTCACTTGCAAATGTTGTAAAAGGCAATAATACCGACAAAAACGCAACTGCTTTTTTCATATATATTTAGTTTTTAATCTTAATTAATTTCCGGCAAAATTATAAAAATATTTTTATAATTAATGAATTCGGAGTAAGGAAACATTTTTAAGTCAGCATCTGCTGAATAGTTACGAAAAATCTCAATGAATTTGATTTTAATTTTGTTTAATTCAAAAATCACATTTACTTTTGCCATTCAAATTATAACGAACATTAAAATGGACGACGGACCTGCGAGATACTTGTTAATTTATATATCCCGAATATAGAGGGATTTCTGTTCGCTTTTCGTCTGCCTTGTCGGCAAGACAGGCAAACGGCAAATCCTTCTGTATTTATAAAAAGAAGGAGGCGCATAATGACAGCACAAATCACATTCTATTTAAGTCAGATTATTGGCGTTAAAATATATAATGCCGATGGCGACTGGATTGGAAAAATCATTGATGTAATTGTTCATGCATCTCATATTGTTGTGCCTCAGGACGATTCCTTCAGGCCAATGGTTGTTGGTATCAAAACAAGGATTGATGACAAAGTCCGCTTCCTGAAATTTTCTCATTTTGAAATTTCGCGAATTGAAAAGAAATTTATTTTCTCATGTAAAAAAATTGTTGATCTAACTGAAAAAGATTTTGAGAACACTTTGCCTCTTGTTAAAAATATTCTTGATAAACAGATTGTTGATATTAATGGACGAAAGCTTGTAAGGGTAAATGATGTGAGGCTCGTTACTGTTCCTTCGGGCACATATGCCATAGCTGTGGATATTGGCACTGAAGGTTTACTGCGCAGAATAGGTATTTCAGAACCTATAAAAAAAATTCTCAATATCACAAAAGGACATATTCCCTCTAATTTTATTTTGTGGGATGATGTGGAAACAGTTGGCGATTCAAACTTCAATATCAAACTTTCAAGCTCTTCATCTAAACTTCATACTCTGCACCCTTCCGACCTTGCAGACATTATTGAAGATATGGGTAAAGCATCAAGAACCAATGTATTTAAATCACTTGATGAAGAAAAAGCTGCTGATGTTTTGGAAGAACTCGAACCTTATGCGCAGGCGCAGATTATCGAAAGTCTGGCATTAGAAAAAGCCGCTGATGTTCTTGAGAAAATGCCTGCCGACGAAGTTGCCGACCTTTTTGATTCCCTGGAAAACGAAAAAATAGAGATGCTTCTCAATGAAATGGACAAAGAATCTTCTCAGGAAGTTAGAGAATTGTTGGCATATTCAGGAAATGAGGTCGGCAGTATTATGACAACAGATTATCTACCGTTTAAGGAAACAATGACTGTTGAAGAAACACTCAGTGAGTTGCGAAAACAGAAGCCCGAAGCAGATATGATTTATTCACTTTTTATAACAGATAAAGATGATAAGTTAGTAGCAACAGTATCTCTCAGAGACCTTGTTATATCAGAACCCAAGGTAACACTTGATAAGATCATGAAAAAGGATATGATCACCGTTTTTGATGATGACAAGATTGATTCACTTGCTGAGATCATTTCTAAATACGACCTTTTGGCAATACCTGTTACTGACAGGCAGATGAAAATGGAAGGCATGGTAGTTATTGATGACATTGTGGAAGACTTACTCTGTAAGAGAAAAACTAAATAACTGATGTTACGCAAATAATATAATAAATGATTAATAAATTTAGAGGTCAGACAGAGCCGATTCTACTGAAACGATAGTGAAAGGAGAATCGTGTCGAAGTCGACCGGTGTGTCACTCTTCGACACGGACTCTAACCCGCAAATCTTTGCTGTGTCCGGCTCTGAGTGACATTGATAAATAAAAAAAATAAATATGCGTAACATCAGTAAATAATAAATAATATACTTTGCGCTGGATAAATTATTACATTTCTAATTTTGGTAATCAGTGAAAATAAGTAATCGGTAATCAATAAAAAAGAGACCGATTACCGTCTACCGATTCCCTATTTAAAAAAAATGCACAAATTTGTCCCGTTTTTATTATAAATGAAATTATAAGTTGTGCTGAATTATAAGAATTTTAACAGAAGAAGAAAGAATATTTTTCGGAATATAGTTCTGTTCCTTGCAATACTTGGACCCGGGATTATTACTGGAAGTGTTGATAATGACGCCGGGGGAATTACTACTTATTCGGTTGCCGGAGCTCTTTACGGTTACAAATTGTTGTGGACAATGATCCCTGCCTTTATCGTGCTTTTTGTTGTCCAGGAAATGAATGCCCGAATGGGTATTGTTACAGGTAAAGGTCTTGCCGACCTGATACGGGAGAATGCAGGAGTTAAAGTTACTTTTTTTATTTTTATTGGTTTACTGATTGCCGATATTGGAAATACTACTACTGAATTTGCAGGTGTCGCAGGTAGTTTGATGGTTTTTGGAATCAGTAAATACATTTCCGTTCCTCTTGGAGCTCTCCTGGTTTGGTTCCTGGTTGTAAAGGGCACTTATAAAATTTCAGAAAGAGTATTTCTTGTTTTTAGCGTTTTCCTTTTGGTATATGTTGTTTCCGCTATTATGGGCAAACCCCATTGGGGTGAAATCGGACAAGCGATGATTCGCCCCGAAATGAAATTTGATGTGGGTTATCTTTCTGTTGTGATTGGAATAATTGGTACTACTATCGCTCCATGGATGCAGTTTTATATGCAATCGGCAGTAATTGAAAAGGGAATTAAAATTAAAGATTATAAGTTTACAATATGGGATGTCGGTATAGGAAGTGTTATCACTGTAGTTGTCGCTTTCTTTATTATTGTTGCCTGCGCATCCACCTTACATGAAAATGGTATTATAATAGAAGAAGCCAAAGATGCTGCCATGGCGCTTAAACCACTGGCAGGTAATCTTGCTTCTGCTACTTTTGCTTTCGGACTTTTTATTGCCTCAATCTTTTCCGCTACGATATTGCCTGTTGCTACTGCTTTTTATGTTTGCGAAGCTTTTGGCTTTGAAGCAGGAATTGATAAAAAATGGAAAGAAGCGCCTCATTTTTATTGGTTGTTTACAGCTATAATAGTTATTGGAGCCGGCATTATTATGTTACCGAATGCCCCGCTTATCCTTATCACGCTTTGGTCGCAGGTAGCTAATGGAGTATTGCTTCCTGTTGTACTTATTTGCATGATCCTTATCGTAAACAACAAAGAGGTGATGGGAAAATATGTGAACAAACCGCTAAATAATATTATTGCATGGACCACTATTGTGATTTTAATAGGCTTATCTGTAACGCTTTTGGTTTCTTCGTTCGTGTAACGAGCCGAGGGCTGCTAACGGTCGCGTTTTAGCGCCTGTCTGCCTGCAGGTACTTCCGTATCACCCGTACAAATAATTTTTAAAGTTACAAAAGTTTCTGCCTGCCCGTCCGTAATGCAATGAAGGCGGGTCAACCATAAAACGCCGCTTATTTATAATTCTAATGCTTGTTTAATAAACGGATCATAATTTATCAGAAAATCTTTATCCCAGATATTTCCTTTGTAATTGTTTTTATCTTGCCATTCTTTAATTGTATGAGGTATTTCATACTCGTATTTGTCGTGCATTGCATCTTTTACTTCTTTTACATTATTCAAATCTATCGTCGGGTCAATACATATTTTAATTTTAGAATTTGGTAATTTAAAAACGATTGCATCAAATAAATTCCCGACAAACTCGCCCGTTGACCTGCCAATTGAAATGAAATTATCATTTGGGTTAAAATTTGATATTTGTAATGCTTCCCCTGTTGCTGAGAAAATATTTTCGTTACCGACAGTAATAAATTTACAATCCAGCTTTAATGATTCTTTGCATGGTTTTAGTAAATGAAAATAGGGAAAATGATACCCGCTGCTATCGGTATCATATCTGTAAAATACTGAACCATCAAATTTGATTGAGTCTGTAATATTATCTTCCATTCCATGCCATCTCTTGTATTGCTTTGTGAGATTTTTCGGATTATTTCCGTAAACACTGTATCGTAATGATATCGGCTCTTTAATTAATAACTCATAAAGAAGTTTCCATAAAAAGAAATCGCCTCCCATATTATCTCTAACATCAAATATTACTTTTTTAATTTCTTTTCCTTTTCCCTCTTCAATAATTTTAGTTTTATAGAATTTCCTGCATTTTCTTGAATCATCCATATCATAAATTCTAATATATAATACTTTTTGTTCCAGCCAGTATTCTACTTTATTAGAATCTTTATAAGTTGAAAGTTTTGGCTTTAAATTAACATTTTTATTATAATAAAATGTGTCATTATTTATAGTGTTATCAGGCAATACAAAAGATAATTCGATATTGCCTTTCTCAGCTAAATTATCTGCATATAAAAAATTGTCAGAGTAAAAACATTTATTATTTTTATCAATTTTAAAAGAATGCTGAATTCAAGTTCTAAGTGCAACGAATTTAGAAAAAATTTCATTAGGAGTTAAGAAACATAATTTTTTTCTTGGTCTATTATTAAGTAACTCCTGAACCTTAATAATATCGCCATA